>Ga0257110_1000369_pt1 | contig 22629 bp, 23 predicted proteins | sample LP_taG_7_FD_190184 | JGI IMG/M metagenome (GOLD analysis project Ga0257110, IMG submission 190184) | Marine microbial communities from Northeast Subartic Pacific Ocean, Canada - LP_J_2015_P26_10m | ecosystem: Environmental > Aquatic > Marine > Oceanic | place: Canada: Northeast Subartic Pacific...
ATTTTATAATTACATTCAGTTGTTTAGATAATCAAAGCTATTTAATTACGGTGGATCATGAATATATTAAAAATGAATTATTGTGGTTTTGAATAAAATAGTAGATGATTAATATAATTATATATATTATATTAATGAGTATTTCTGTTATATACGCTACTTGTAGAAAAAATCCAAAATTTGAATGGTTTTTTGATTCATTAAAAGTTCAATGTGATTATTATAATTTTGATATAAGCAAAGAAATAGAAATTATTATAGTAGATTATAATTATCAATTTGAAGAAAATAAAGAAAAAATAGAAGAATATTATTCAAATGTAATTGATAATAATTGCGAATATAAAGTCGTAGAACCAAAACCTACTCCTTGGCAAGGTAAATATAAAGTAAATTCAAAATTATTTTCATCTGCTGCAAATGCTCGAAATACTGGATTTATATACTCTAAAAATAATTATCTATGGTTTGTTGATGATGAATCTGTGCTGGAAAAAGATTTTATATATTATTTTTTAAATGGTCCATATAAACAACGTTTGAACGTTGCATTTGCTTATATTAAATTATCAGGTATTAAAGTGAATAATGGAAATATTGATCATATTGGCGAAAGCACCGGAATTGACTGTAGGCTAAAAATATATGATAATAATAAATTACATGAAATTGATGGAGGAAATGTATTTGGATATTTTGCTTGCAAACGTGATGCGTTTATAAAAGTGAATGGATATGATGAAATTACATCAGGTATAGGTGCTGAAGATTATGATCTAGGAATGAGATTGCAACATAGTGGTGAAAAACTGTATTATTATCCAAAGTGTTTATTTTATGAATATGATCATAACGGTGCCCCCCCTCTAGATGGTATAAAAGAAGAATGCTTTTTTAAAGAAGGAGATGTGTTTGTTTCTAAAGAAAAATATTTAGATATATTACAAGATATATCACAGAGTAAAGTAAATGATTCTATATTTAATACCTATAACATGAGTCATGTTTTATTAGAACGTCTAGTAACAACTAAACAATATAATACAGTTGGTAATTTATATAATATTAATGACTTGTCTAAGTTAGATGTGAAAAATTTTGATAAAAATTTTGATAATTTCAAAATGCTCCATAGTATATTATTAAAAGATTATATATTTTCCTTTGTATCATAATAATTTATCTAAGTTAAAGGTGAAAACAATTCTCGTAAAATAATTATAAATATATTATTATATTAAATATATTATGGAATTGTTACCTAATAATTTTGAATCTATTCATGGTTGGTGTAGCGTAAATAAAGCTTTAAAAATGATGGAAATAGTTAATGATAAAACTAAGCTTATTGTGGAAATAGGGGTTTTTGCCGGAAGAAGTCTACTACCTTTAGCATTAAAATTAAAATCACAAGAAAATGGTGGAAAAGTAATTGGTATTGATCCATGGTCTAGTGAAGCATCATTGGAAGGAACAAATACAACTGCAAATGATGATTGGTGGAGTAAATTAGACTATAATTTTTTCTATAATTATACTCAAAAATTATTACAAGAAAATAATGTTGCCTCTATTGTTGAATTAATAAGAGATAAAGGAGAAAATTGTTCAAACAATTTTGAAGATGGAAGTATTTCAATATTGCATATTGATGGAAATCACTCAGAAGAAACATCTACACAAGATGTAAATATGTGGCATGAAAAAGTAGACAAAAATGGATTTATTATTTTTGATGATACGAATTGGCCTTCAACGAAAAAAGCACAGCAATTGTTAATTGAAAAAGGATTTGAACAAATATATGAATCTAAAGAAGGTGATAAAGGTGAATGGAAATTGTATCAAAAAAAAATTAAGTAATATTAAATTTTTTTCATTAAATAATTTAATATTATACGATAATATGTATAATTATTGTATAATGACTACTAAAAATCTAAGAATTTTAGTGACTGGTGGAGCTGGATTTATTGGTTCCAATATTGTTGAAACTCTTTTAAAACAAGGTGTTAAACACGTACGTATTTTAGACAATTTAGTTACAGGAAAAATGGAAAATATTCAATTTTTATTAGACAAGTACGATAATGTGGAATTTATGTACGGTAGTATTGCGGATTTAGAAACCTGCCGTAATGCAGTTAAAAATATTGATGTTATTACCAATCAAGCTGCATTGGGTTCTGTTCCTAGATCTGTTGTAGATCCTTTATCTAGTCATATCGCAAATGTGAACGGATTTTTACATTTATTGGTTGCAGCCAAAGAACAAGGTATTAAACGAATTGCTTACGCGTCTTCGTCTAGTGTTTATGGAGATAATCCTGTTTTACCAAAAGTAGAAGAAAATACTGGAAATGTGTTATCCCCTTATGCGGCTACAAAGGCTATCGATGAGATATATGCTGGTGTGTTTACTAAATGCTATGGGATGGAATGTATTGGATTACGTTATTTTAATATTTTCGGTCCAAGACAAGACCCGAATGGTGCGTATGCGGCTGTTATTCCCAAATTTATTGATTTAATGAAGGCGGGAGTACAACCGACGATTAATGGTGATGGAACCTTTTCTCGTGATTTTACTTATGTCGAGAATGCTGTCCAAGCGAACATTTTGGCTTTAACCACTGAAAATAAAGAATGTTTTGGTGAAGCTCTCAATATTGGTGCGGGTGGACAAACCAGCCTTTTGGAATTAATCGAAGTTTTGAAAAAAGAATTGGATGTGGATATTGATGCTATTTTTGGACCGGAACGACCTGGAGATATTCCACATAGCAATGCGGATATTTCGAAAGCACAAAATATGTTAGGATATGATCCTAAAATAAGTTTTGAAATGGGAATGAAAAAATATGTAAATTGAATGTTATAATATAATACTATTTTAAAATATATGGTCAAATGCGAACTTCTACTAATTACGTTTCATATAGTATATTAAATAATTTTAAAGACGTAGATGTATTTATGAATATAGGTGGATGGAAACACGGAGAAATAATTGAATTTCCTGATAGTTTTAATTTACTAAATACTGTAGATGATATTTCGAAACCACAAAATAATATAGAAATCAACAACATAATTGATTTATTTAAAAGTAAGAAAATAAATTTTATAGTAACAATTAAAAACCCATATATGTGGATAAATTCTATGTCTAATTTTGAAAGAAAAAAAATAACTCCGGAATATGTTATCGACAAAATCAATATGTGGAATAAACATTATTCAAATTATAAAAATTTTATTGAAAATGATAAAGCATATTTATTTAAATACGAAACTTTTTTAAAACAACCAACTGAAATACTTGACGAAATAAAAACAAAATTTAACTTAACCAAAAAAGGCGATTATACATTTGAAAAAAAAAAATTACGAGCAAATAATGATGATACAATGAGAACCATAAATAATTCTACTACTAATATATTATTTGATGAAACTATTTACACAAATTTAAATATTTATAAATATTTATCAAAGGATATAATAAAAATTATAAACAATAGAATAGATTTAACACTTATGAAATTTTATGAGTATGATGTAATATCACCAGAGTAAATTAAAAAAAGGTGATTATTATTTATCTATATTTTTTTGATGAAATTAATTCCTTTACGTCTTTACTATGATGTCTTCCTATTTTTAATTCTTTTAATATTAATGAATTTGTATTATGTTTTTTAGAACAAATAATATATTCTAAAATATTACAATCATAATTAAGCTTTACATCAAATTTTAAGTTCAAATATTTTTTCACATTTGGAAAAATAATATCAGTGCAATGAGTTGCGTAAGATGACCATATTGGCTTAATTACATCAGCAATACCAATTTTGTCTAATATTTGTTGTGATATAAAATGAAACAAGTGATATGTGGGATAAGATCGTGAATAAAATAATAAATTTTTATCATAATTATCTTTTACAAATTGGTAACAGCTAATATCACTAGACGTATCTAATTCTTTTATGTGATTTAATTCTGATTCCAAATGTAAAATAATTTCTTTTTCTTTATCAATAAATAAATTATCTACATAATTTTGTAACTCTTCTTTTGTTTTATTTTCATTTATATTATCATCATTAATAATATCATATGGATATTGATAGCCAGAAAAAGAATAATGAGGTATTATTATTGAAGTACAATCAGCTTTTAATAAAGATTTTATATAATCTTGATAAATAACTTTTCTATCTTTTTTTTTTATATATTGTAAAATAATCAGATCACAAGTTTGAACTAAATGTTTATGTTCATCAATTAAATCATCATTTTTCTCATATTTATACCCTTCTATATAATCATATAAGGCTATATAATGGATATCATAATTATTATTAAATTGTTTCGAACTTAACAGATGATGTCGTAATTCATTACCATGGCAATTAAAAAATATAACGCAAGTTTTTTTCATAATATAATATTTGTATAATAAATTATATACAAATATTTTATAATATGAAAATAGCATTAATTACCGGAATTAATGGACAAGATGGATCTTATCTTGCAGAATTGTTATTGGAAAAGGATTATATTGTTTGGGGGATTGTACGTAGAGCATCTGATATTAACACCCAACGTATTGAACACTTATATCATAATAAAAATTTGATTATTAAATATGGCGATATGACGGATAGTTCTAATTTGCTACACATTATGTACGAAATTAAAGAAAAATATAATGATTTTGACCGTTTAGAAATATACAATTTAGCTGCAATGAGTCATGTAAAGGTATCTTTTGAAATGCCGGAATATGCAGCAGATGTAGATGGTACAGGTGTTTTACGTTTATTAGAAGCGATTCGTAGTTCTGGAATTATGGATAAATGTCGTTTTTATCAAGCTTCTACATCTGAATTATACGGTCTTGTCCAAGAAGTTCCTCAGAAAGAAACAACCCCTTTCTATCCAAGATCTCCTTATGGAGTAGCCAAGTTATATGGTTATTGGATTGTTAAAAATTATAGAGAGTCGTATGGTATGTTTGCTTGTAATGGTATTTTATTTAACCATGAAAGTCCAAGAAGAGGCCCTACCTTTGTAACACGAAAAATCACTCGTGGTTTAAATATGATTTTGAAAGGAGAACGAGAAGAATTAATTTTAGGAAACTTGGATGCGAAACGTGATTGGGGACACGCGAAAGATTATGTCGAAGGAATGTGGAGAATGCTTCAAGTCGATACACCGGACGATTATGTTCTTTCTACGAATGAATTCCATTCTGTACGTGAGTTTGTTGAGAAAGCATTCGCACTAAGAGGATTTAATATAAAATGGAGAGGAACTGGAATTGATGAAGTTGGATATGATGAACAAACGGAACGTGTTCTAATAAAAATATCGGAAAGATATTTTCGACCAGCTGAGGTTGAAGAACTATTAGGGGATAGTACAAAAGCACGAACTGAATTGGGATGGACACCCTCTTGTTCTTTTGATCAATTAGTCCAAGAAATGGTAGAACAGGATTGTAAATAAATGATAAATATTTTTGTAAATTATATATTAATAATATTAATATATAATGGAAGATTTAGAAATAATAAATGGTAATCGACCAGAAGAGATTCATACAATTATAGCTTGGGATGGAAATAAAGATTATGAAGAGACAAAAAAATATTGTGAAAATTTACCTTCAAATTTTGAGATATTATTTGAAAAAAAAATTGAACTCACAAAAAAAGAAGAGATTATATTAAGTCAATCAATCTATTTTTCCAATAAGAGTCGTGTTAAAAATGGTTGCTTATATCTAACCATTATAAAAGATAAAAATCCTTGTTATTTATACCAAAAGGCAAGTGCTTGTAAACAGGTATTAAATAAAAATATGAAATTATTAAAAGAAGATATGCGTTTAAAAATAGGCGGTTCTATTAATAGTTATTTTACTATTCATACATCATATAATACAGAAGAAGCACTGTTAGTTTTAAAACCGTTAAATTTAGACCACTTTGTAAAACGACATACTTTTAAAGATTTTAAAGAATTGTTTGATATTTTAAATAGTAATTCATTATTAAAATATGTGGTTCAAAGGAGTTTTTATGAAATTGAGGAACCGTTAAATTATTTTAAAGCCGGACATGATATAGATATTTTAGTAAATGATTATTATTATTTTAAAGCATTAACAGGTGCAAGAAGTGGTGATAAAAAATATATGCGAGAAAATGATAATGGACATAATATACAATCAAAAATAAACATTGGAGGTATAGAAATTCCATTTGATATTCGATTTGTAGGAGATAACTACGTAGATTCTGATTGGGAAAAAGATATGTTAGATAGAAAAATCATTCATACATTGAACAATAATGTGCAGATTTATATACCCAATATACAAGATGAATTATATTCAATTATATATCATATTATTATTCAAAAACCTAACCCATCAAAATCTAAACACATTCCACATGTCCAAGAATTGATTAAATTAAGTGGTGAAACCAACATAGATTTTAATAATATACCACAAGTAAAATGTAAGTTAGATGATTTTTTAAAAAATAACAATTATACATATAAAAAACCTTTCGATAAAGGTGTGGGATTTTTTATGTAATCATAATTTTTGTATATAAATAAGTATCTATCTACTATATATGGAGCCAAAATTGTTATCTGTTGAAAAAATTGTTACTATAGTTGGAGATAAAATTGATAGTGAAAACCAAGGTTGCCAATCATATGTAAATTTTTATAAAATAGCACAAAAAGATATAGATGTTATTAAAAATGAAATCGATATTGATATTGATATCGAGACAGATATAATAGTAAAAAAACAATTTATAACGTCTGACGGTGTTGCAGAAAAAGAAAAGGGTGGTAAAAAAGGTCAATATAATAGAGAAAAACAGATGTTATTAAAATTACAACATGATTCTCATTTCCCAACAATATTATGTGTAGATGATGAAACAACTACGATATATATGACTTATTGTGGTAATCGAATTAAAAATGAAGAAAATAATATTCCTAATAATTGGAAAGAACAAATAAGAGAAATATTATCAACATTACAAAAAAACAAAATTTATAATAATGATATGTGGATAGAAAATTATTTAATAAAAGATGGTATTATATATCTTATTGATTTTGGGTGGGCAACAATGGATAATGAAGATTATCCATACATTAATATAACTGAAAAAGATTTACAAGAACATGATGATTTATTTAAATTATTAGACATTGTATTTAAAAGAATAACAAGACGTCGTAAAAAATTTGATAAAAGATTGTAAATAATAATTTTCAATGTTTTATAAGATTATTATTTCCTACATTTATCAAAATTGGTTTGAAACCATTCAACCGATTTTTTTATACCCAATTCGACTGTTGTAAAGTGAAAATCCGGACATAACTTCATTAATTTACTGTTATCTGCAGTCTTTTTAAATTGACCATCACTAAAAGAATCATCAAATTCCATCATATGTTCATAATGATAACTTTGAGCGATCAAAGTAGCCATATCTCGAATACTTATTTCGTCTTTTTCTCCAACAGACAAAATAATAGAATCCTTTTCTTTATAACTGTCCAAGACCCACATCATTAAATCCGCCAAATCTTTCGCATAAATAAATTGACGTAATGGTTTTCCTGTACCACGAACAATAAAAGGTTCGCCATTTTGTTTAGCAAGATAACATTTATGAATGAGTGATGGTACTACATGACCATTTTCTAGACTATAATTATCATTTTCACCGTATATATTGGTTGGAATAATGCAAATAAAATCATCTCCATATTGTTCTTGATATGCTTTGCTTTGTACTTCTAACATTCGTTTTGCATATGCATATGCGTCATTTGAATGATGTGGTGCACCATTGTGAAGCATTTCTTCATTAATTGGATACGTAGTTTTGTCTGGAAAAATACACGTGGATAAACAACTAATCACTTTTTTTATTTTTAATTCGTGACATACCTTTAAGACATTCATATTCATTTGTAAATTGGATTCAAACATATCTACTTTAAAATTCATATTTTTATAAAGACCGCCTACATTTGCGGCTAAATGGATTACATAATCAGGGCTATGTTTTTGGAAACAATTTTTCGTCTCATTGTAATCAGTTAAATCGCAATCTTTCGATGATAGAAACACATACGTGTAGTTAGAATATTTTTGTTGGATTGACTGTAAAGCATATCCAACTAATCCTGTTCCTCCAGTAATTAAAATTTTATTCATTGTATAGTATATACAATGAATAAAGAAGAGCAGCACATACACAATATATTAAAAGACATTCCTATATTTTGGATTAATCTTGACCGTTCCGAAAGAAGACGCATTATTATGCAAACTAATTTGGATAAATATAATTTAAAGCATAATCGTATAGGAGCAGTTGATGGTAATAAAATAGATTTAGAAGAATGTAATAAAAAATATACCATTAATGAAAAAATGAATAAATATGAAATTGCGTGTGCATTAAGTCATATGAAAGTAATTAAACATTGTTATGACCAAGGTTTAGAATATGCATTAATATTAGAAGACGATGCGAATTTTGATTACTTTCCCTATAAAACAGATACCATATTAGAAATGTTAGAAGAATTGAAAACAATCGATGGTGAATGTTTGCAATTAGCAAATATTATAGCCAGAAAATTGTTTACGACATTTAATTTTAAAAAGAACAAACTTATTAAAAATGCTTCGGCTGCAGGAGCACAAAGTTATTTAATTACAAGAAATGGTATGAAAAAAGTATTAGATAATTTTGAAAACAATAAAAAAATAGAAGTATCAGAATCAATGATATTTGGTGTTGCGAATAACTTTTTAACTCCACCTTATTTTTCATACCCTTTTTTAAGAAATGATAAGGGTGAAAAATTAGATGTTAGTACAATAAGAACAAATACAAAGAGCGCACACGCCACACAAACGATTAGTAAAATGTTATGGGATGAGTATTATGGTGGTGATAATCATATTTAATATATACAATTAATATATAATATTTTATGATTTCATTTGTAGTGTTTGATTTTGATGGAGTGTTTAGTGACGGGAAATTTTATTTTAACAATGGATCAATGCTTTCAAAATGTTATTCTAGTAAAGATGTATTTTCTTTAAAAATGTTAAAAAATAAAAATATTAAAACAGGTATTATTACAAATGATAATTTACTTTCATTAAATAATGCACAAATAATGAATGAACGAATTGATAAATATTACGATAAAGGAGATAAATGTAAATTAGATGTATTAAATGATTGGATTAAGGAATTGGGTATTACTTATAATGAAGTAGCCTATATAGGCGATGATTTACCAGATATACCTATTTTAAATAAAGTAAAATTATCAGCTTGTCCAAATGATGCAGTTCCGGAAGTTAAATCTATATGTAATTATATTTGTACAAAAAATGGTGGTAATGGTGCTGTTCGTGAATTTGTTGAACATATTTTAAATTATAATAATATAAATGTATGTTTTTGTATACCTGCGCGATATGAATCGACACGATTAAAAAATAAATTGCTTTTAAATATAAACGCACAATCGTGTATTCAAAGAACAGTACATCAAGTAAGTTTATCAAAATACAACAATGGTAATAATATTTTTATTTTTACCGATAGTGAAATAATTAAAAATAACTTATCACCGTTGTCGTGTAATATTATATTAACCGATAATGAATATAAAAATGGTAGTGAAAGAATTTCCAAAAATTTAAACAAAATAGATGAAAAATACAACATCATTGTTAATGTTCAAGCAGATGAACCTTATATTTCACCTCTTAATATAGATCACTGTATTGATATACATTTAAAAAATCTTAATCAAAACGTATTTTTGACTACTTTACACGAAACAAATAATTCCGATGGGTTTTTACAATCAAGTGCATCTTTAAAAGTTGTATTAAATAATAATGATGAAGTATTATATTATTCAAGAAATTTAATTCCATCAAATAAAAATCATATAATTAATAATATTACCTATAATACATTTACCGGTATTTATGTTTATAATAAAGATAAATTATTACAATACGGAAATTTAGAAAATTCTTTCTTACAAACTGAAGAAGATTGCGAACAGTTAAAAGTATTAGAAAATAATTATATAATCAAAAGTTATCCAACAATTGAATATAATGAAATTTCATTAAATACAAAAGAAGATTATACTTATTTAATACAAAAATATGAAACAATGCAATTACAAAAAACTTATACATTAGACTGTACATTAAGAGATGGTGGATATATCAATAATTGGCGATTTACTGAAGAATTTATTAAAGAATATATTAGTTTAATGGAAGAATGTAATATTGATATGGTTGAAATTGGATTTGTTAATATTCCCCAAACGTATAAAAATCAACCAACTGGGGTTACGCGTCATATTACCGAAGAATATATAGAACAATTTATAGGACACTCGTTTAAAATATGTGCATTATGTGATTATGGTAATATAAATTATGAATTATTACAAAAAAATATTAAGTTGGATATTATACGAGTAGCATTTCATAAAAAGGATTTGAATGAAGCATTAAATGAATGCTTTAAAATAAAAAAACTTGGATATAAAGTAAGTGTTAATGCTATGGCCATTACTAATTATACCAATGATGAATTATTAGAATTGATAAAAATAGTAAATAAATTCGATTTAGATATTTTATACATTGCGGATTCATTTGGTTCATTAAATCAAAACGAATTAATAAATTATTTAAATATTTTTAATACCAATCTCATAAATACATCTATCGGTATTCATTTACATAATAATATGAATAATGCTTTTAATAACTTTGTTTTTAGTAAAACAGTATCATTAAAAAATAATTTTTATATAGATTGTACATTGTATGGTATGGGTAGGGGGGCAGGAAATTTACAAACAGAATTGGTTCTTAATCATAATTCAATAACTAATGAGCAATTATTTTCTATGTTAATTTTTATTAATAAAAATATAAAAAAACATTTTAATTCTAGTTTAAACAATTGGGGTTATGATCTTGATTTTTTCTTGGCGGGTGTTTTAAAAATTCATCCTAATTATATTAATAAATTTCGTGAAATGAATTTATCTTTTGAAAATAGTTTAAATTTATGTAAAGAATTAATTAATAATAACAACCATAATTACTTTAAATTGGATATTATAAATGATTTAGTTGGTAAATATAACAATCTACTATTATAATATATTAACACAGTTTAAAATGGAATACGAAATAATTTATGTTGTAAAATGTTTCAACGACAGTGTAAATATAAATACTATAATTGATAATATAAATATTTTTAATACATATAATAACATATTCATTATAATCAATACTTCTTATGAATATTACAATACTAATTGTTTATCCGATATTGAAACAAAAAATAAACATATACATTTTATTCAAAGCAAAAAAACAAAATCCAAATTTAGTTGTTTATGCGGTTTACATTTGTATAATTCAATGAATTATATTATAGATAATAAGTTTCAATATCAATATATTTGCTGTTTTAATGATTCTGAACGATTTGTAAGACAATTCAAAGTAAAAGATATTAAATTAAAAAAATATGAAGTAAATGTTAAAACCCCCATTTCCAATAAGTGGTACTGGAAAACTAATCTACTTAAATACAAAGAATTTTTAATATTTTGTGATCAATATAAGATAACCCCAATTGCATCACAATATAATGGATTATTGTTTGATAATACTACGGTTAATGATATATTACCATATTTAATGAAGATAGAAAAGGATAATATTTTAAATACGGATATAGAACTTCCCATTGATGAAATTCTGTATCCATCATTAATACATTTCACTAATAATACATATACAAATATTTGTAAAATAATATGGGATAAAAATTATAATATTAATAATGAATTTAATAGTATATTAGACGATAAATGTGATACATATTATTCAATCAAATTTTCTCAAATAAATAATGTGAATGAATATAACAAAATAATATATGATTTACAAAATCATGAAAAAATAGCGCAAAAAGATCTTGTCCCTCTTGTGAATAACTAGTAATCTTCATATTATATATATATAATATATATTATGAAAATCATCATTTATGGTTCCAATGGATGGATTGGTCAACAATTTATAGAACTATTAAAAGAAAAAAGGATTGAATATACACAAGGTGTATCTCGTGTAGATGATTATGATAATGTAGTAAAAGAAATTACTACTAATAAACCTAGTCATGTAATTTCCTTTATTGGTAGAACACACGGAAAAATTGGTGATAAACAATATACAACAATTGATTATTTAGAACAAGATGGGAAATTATACGAAAATGTGAGAGATAATTTGTATTCACCATTAATTTTAGCAATGGTTTGTAAAGAGTTAAACGTACATTATACCTATCTTGGTACTGGATGCATTTTTAAATATGACGATGAACACCCTTTTGGTAAAGAAGAAAATGGATTTGTTGAGGAATCAGAACCCAATTTTTTTGGTTCATCCTATTCTGTAGTAAAAGGATTTACGGATAAATTAATGCATTTATTTGAAGATAATATATTAAATTTAAGAATCAGAATGCCTATTACTGGATCAAAAAATCCACGTAATTTTATAACAAAAATAGCAACTTATGAAAAAATATGCTCTGTAGCCAATTCGATGACTGTGTTACCTGAATTACTTCAGTATGTAGTTAAAATGATGCATAAAAATATTACAGGAACTATTAACTTAACAAACCCAGGACTTGTTTCTCATAATGAGATATTAGAAATGTACAAAGAAATAGTAGATTCTTCATTTACATGGAATAATTTTTCTATTGAAGAACAACGTCAACTATTAGCAGCAGATAGATCCAATAACTATTTAAATACAACAAAATTAGAGGAATTGTTTCCAGAAATAGACAATATTAAAGATGCTGTTAAAAAATGTTTATATGATTACAAAAAAACAGTATAATTTATTTTATTCATTTATAGTATAAATGAATAAAATTCCAATTTATTGGATTAATCTTCATAGAAGTCCCGACCGAAAATTGTTTATGGAAAATCAATTCAAAGAATATAATATTACTAATCATCAACGAATTGAAGGTATTGATGGAAAAAATATAGACTTTTCAGAATATAAAGATAAATGTACTAATATATCGGTATATGAGTTAGCTTGTACATTATCACATTTAAAAGCAATAGAAACTGCTCATAATAATGGTGATGAATATGCATTGATATTTGAGGACGATTGTAATTTTGAATATATAAAATATCAAAAATATTCAATTGACGAATTAATCGAAATAATGAACAATGATCATAAAAATTGGAATATATTACAACTTTGTACATCTGGTAGAATTGATCAAAATGAACGAATGAGAGATAATCCAAAATTAATCGAAAAAAGAAATAAGAATTGCACAACTGCTTATTTAATAAGTAGAGAAGGAATAAAAAAATTATTACAATGTTCCAATAAATATACTCCAGCAGACTATTACCTTTATGAAAATTATAGTAGAAACACTTATTTTTTAACAAAACCTTATTTTAGTTATCAATTTTCGAACATTTTTACATCAAGTGTTCATGATCAGGATACTGAATATAATAAAACGGCTTATAAACGAGTCGACCAAAGTAAACAATTTTGGGATAATTATTATTTATCATTGAAATAATTTACTAATTTCTTCTTTAAAATGAGGAAAAAATGTTTCAGGATCTTTATCTTTACAATAAATAGGTTTATTTACTATAATGAATTATTATTATTATTATTATATTTTAATATTTTTCATTAATTTTATTAAATCATTTATACCTTCGTCAAAATGCACTTGTTGTTTCCAACCTAGTTGTTTTATTTTTTCATTAGAAATAAAATATCTGGTATCATTAAATGGTCTGTCTTCAATATATTGAATATATTTATTATAATCATCAGTTTTTATAATTTTTTTGATCAATATTTTTGCTAAATTTAACATACTTATTTCATGATTTAAATCACAACCAATATTATATATTTCACCATCTACTCCATTGCATAAAATTTTATAAATAGCATCACAAGTATCATTTACATGCATAAAATCTCTCACTTGTGATCCATCTCCTTGAATAGTTACCGGTTCATCATTATTTAACAAACAAATAAATTTTGGAATCACTTTTTCTGGATATTGATTGGGTCCGTATACATTGTTTCCACGAGTGATAATTATTGGTAATTTAAATGAATGGTAATATGATTGAGCCATTAATTCTGCACCAGCTTTTGTAGCGGCATATGGATTTGTTGGACAAAGTATTGATTGTTCATTTTTTTTTTGTTCATCTTTTTCTAATAAAGATTCACCATACACTTCATCTGTTGATATATGAATAAAACGTTCCAGTTTTTTATAAATACGCATACATTCTAATAATACATGTGTTCCTAATATATTATCATGTGTAAAATCGAGTGACTGTTCAAATGAATTTTGAACGTGCGATTGGGCAGCGAAATGTACAATATGTGTTATGTTATGTTTATGTAAAATTTCTAAAATAGCATCTTTATCACAAATATTTTTTTTATAAAAAGTATATTTTGAATTTTTTTTTATATTATCAGATACATTATTCTCATTTGAGCAATAATTTAATATATCAACATTAACTAATGTATCGCAATGAATAAAATTATTATTAATAAAATTTGAAGCTATAAAACCATAACCGCCAGTTACTAATAAATTCATTATAATATATACAATGAAATTATTCCATTTGCAAATGGAATATTTTTTTGTGTTTTTAATATTATAATATAATTATATATGCACACTCTAATTGCATTAGGTTATCATTGTAATATATCTTTTTTAATGGGTTGGAAAAAATTAAAGTTAAACCAACCATCTGGTGTATTTGAATGGTTTGAATCTCCAAGATTACAATATATTACAAATGTAATAAATGCATTACATAATAATCCAGATGATAACGTTATTATAAAATCACCACCAAGATCGATTTATTTGTTAAATCCACAGTTTGTTACACCTCATTATAATTTTGATATATTTGATGAAATATTTAAACGAAGATATAATAGATTTATAGATATTATTAAAAATGAAGAACATATATTTTTTTCTCGTATAAATCCTTTAACCAAGAGGCGAAATAAAACAACGAAAGAAGAAATTGAATTATTTATTGAAAGTATTCGAAAAATAAATCCTCATTGTAAAATTACATTTTTACTTGTAGACACAATTTATCAAGATATTCATAAAAATACAATTGATATTAATCTAAATAATGTATATTTTTATCATAAATTTTTTTATCAAAAAGATGTAACTGATGAGTATATGAGAAAGAATACAATCATAATCGAACAATATAAAAAAATGTTAGAAGAGGTTGGCTTTTACAAATTATAACACTTCTTTAACAATTTATCCAAACAATATTTATCATTTTCCTCTCTATTTTCAGTACTTTTAACACGATAATAAACTATCTTTTGGTCCTTCATTTTTTCGAAATGGGTATCTATTTCTTCTTTCAATTTAAATTCAAATTTACAAACAAAATTATGTAATTTTCTTCGAGCACATATAATATCAACCTGTTGAGATCTATAAAATTCTGATATCTCTATATCATCCATACAATATTTTGTTTTTGTATGCTTAAAAATTAAAGGAACTAGATTATTAGGGATAATAATACCTGTTCCTGATATAAAAGGATTTTCACAATCATTTGTATTACTAACTAACCACCCCATTAAATATTTACCGTGTTGTCTTTGATTTAAATATTCTTGTAAATTTTCAAAATTCCAAAAACTAGATAAATTGGTTCTAATTACATATTTATAATTAAAATTCGTGTCAATATATTTTAATGCGAGTAGTGTTTTTGTATATATAGCATCACATTCATATTTTTCTTCACCTTTAATATATAATGTGTTTGAATTTTCTACATATTTTACTTCTTCTTGTAATTGATTATCATACTTTATAAACATACAAAGGATATCAGTATTTGTATTCATATATTGTCTCCAAATATGGCGATTATAATCATAACTAGGTTCATTATCTGAATCTAAAATTAAAAAAATATTGTTGTAGTTTTTTAATTTCATATACATTTTATTTATATTTTTAATTATCAACTATATAATATTCTGTATTATAAATACCATCTGTATATTTTTTAACATTCTCTGTATTTTCTATTATTTCTTTTAATTGCAATGCACGGTGTTGAGAAGTATGATAAGTGTTACATAAGTTATATCCTGCTAAACGTATTCTATCTATTTCTTCTCGATTTTTTTCATCAAATATATATTCTATTTTTTCACTATAATCTTCTTTTGAAATAGAAATATAATGTTCTCCATCAATAAATCCCAATTTTGAAACATATGGCTTTGTATAATTTAATGATGCTAATAGTAATGCACCGCTAGATAATATTTCAAAAAATTTACATACTAAATATGGACTATAGTGAATTGAATCATCTACAAAACATACTCTATATTGATTAAGTTTTTTTATAAAATTTTCTCCACAAGTTACTTGTTCAAAAATTTTTTTTTCTTCACGATAACTATGATCTGGTTTTAAATAATCAATTCGTTCATCTTTTAAAGAAAGATTATACATAAAAACACGCATCGGATATCGAGACGGATTTTTTCTACCTCTACCCGAAACCAATATCTTATTTATAGGATTTTTGTTAAACTCACTATTATATTTAACACAATGAGGAAAAAAATATAAATTAGTATTAGGATTATAACCGTATATGTTATAACAATATGCATACGGAAGTAATAAATTATTTGGATAATCATTTATATTCCAGCCGTGTATATCAACAATAAATCTATACTGTTTTACTTTTTTCGGATAATCACGTAAAAAATGCACACTTCCAGTTTGAATAATTGTTATAGAATTAATTTCTGAATTAAAATATTCAACAACTTTTGAATATAACCCTAACAAATTTTTATTAAATTCCACATCCGAAATACATTTAAAATTATCAAATTTCTTTTCTAATAACAGCAATCCTGTGCAAATGTTATAATCTCCTGTTGTATTAATTCTAGTATTATTGTAAAATTGATCACAAACGATTATGTTCATTTATATATATATATATATATATAAGATTTATTTTATAATTAATATAAATCTTATATATTATTTGTTCTTATATGCCAATGATAAGAAATATAATCATAATCATTATCAAGTACTAATGTATTAGTATCTTTCCATTCTAATTTTCTTATTAATATATCATTATAATGATTTGATAATATGTAATTAAAATAAATCTCATATTCTGAAGCACCACTCAATTTTGGGTGATGAACTTGTTGTAAAAATACATTGTAAAAAACATCGTTATGATTTTGTTCTACTTTTGTTAGGATTTCTTTTATATATTTTATTTCAAACATCATGTGATGACAAATGCCTGATTTATTTTTATCAAATTTTATTAAATTTTCATCTAATCTTTTCATATGTGTAAAATATGAACGATGATATTCACTTCCATAATTATATAAACATTTATTGTTCTCTATAAATGTTGTTGGCTTCAAAAAGAATGTATCGGCATCGATAACTAAATATCTTTCTAATATATTTGGAATTGTTATACCGGCATACAATTTTAATAATTGCTGTAGATACCAACCATTTCTATCTAATTTTCCGTGAAATTTAGATACCGTTTCCATTGTAAATGGAAAAATATTTTCATTAATAGTTATGCATTCTTCAACTTTTATAGTTGGATCATAACAAATTAAATAAATATTTCTATAACCAATAATGTTTTTTTTTGTATATTCCAATTGTGTTTTAAAAATATCTTTATCGTTTGGTCCTACTAAAATGACTATATCTAGATATTTATCATTCATTATATATATAATATATATATATAGTATATATAATGAATAATATAGATTGTAATCCCATATTTATCGTTACTTATCCAAAAAATAGGAAAAATTACATAGGATTATGCAATTTATTAAAAACAATGTATTCGTGTAGTTATATTAATTATTCACTACATAATAAAGACGTTCCATGTATATCAAATAATATCGCTCAAGTTTATTTAACTTTATTTAATGATGAAACTAAAATATTAAAAACAAATAAACCTGTTACTAATATATCATTTGATGATATTAATAATCATATTAGCACAAAAAATGCTATATACTGTTTATTAGATTGGCGATTTTATTTACCTAATAATATTTTAACAGATTGTTCTAATTTTATTTCTAATCAAATGAACCATACAGAGAAAAAAGAAATTGATTTAAAATTTACAAATATTCCTATTAATATTAGAAATATTTATTTACCTATAATAGCAAAATTTAAATTCAACGATAATATTTTAACCGAAGTAAATATTTTCACACAAAATAATAAAAATTACATTGGTGTGCATATAAGAACTTGGACAACCGATTTAATTGGTGATAAATTTCCAAATCTTTCACCAAGACAAGAATATTACAAATCCATTAAACACGAATTTATAAAAAAAATCAATTCATTAGAAAATAAAAATATTGTTATTTGTACAGATAATAAAAATGAAATCCAAAAAAATATTATTCCATTTATAGAAAATAAAAATATTATACAATATCAATATAATATTGATTTAAACAATCATCAAAATAGCATTATTGAATTACTCATTCTTTCAAAGGCGATTTATTTAATTGGTTCATTAAATTCAACTTTTACGGAAATGGCGTGGTGGTATTCAGAGTGTCTCGTTCCAATTCATATTATTTAAATTATTACATAATAATATACAGTAGTATCATGTATTTAATTAAAAAGTTGGTCTTTATACCACCTAGAGCCTCCCATTTTTTTTAAATCTTGTAAATATTCTTTATATATGTATAATCCAACTTTATTATTAAAAAAATCACCATTAAGCAACGTAAAATTGATGTTATTGACTCTATTTTTACCTGCAATAAAATTATATTTTTTTTCAACATTTAATACAGTTCTAATACCCAAATCTAAACAAGGTGGTCCGCATAAATATTCCAATGAACGTTTATTATCGATAAATGTTTCATTTATTATATTAAAAGTAGCTAATTCTAGAGTTTTTTTTATAAAAGGATGATGAGAAGTATATATTAACCCCCATTGATGAAAATCCCCGCGCTCACCAATTCCAGATACAACTTCATCGATTGGATCTATAATAGTCGATAATGGAGTTATACACGTTGAATCTATATCAAAATAACATCCTCCTTTGTCGTATATAATCAACAATCTAAATAGGTCTGCTTTTCCGGCACCCGGTCGAATCTTTGCATATGCTTGTAAAAAGTCTTTTTTTGAAATATTTAGGTTATTAAAAACATTATCACTATATTCTAAATAATTTTTAATATCAGTTTCGTCATAAAATAAATAATCATATTCTGGGTTAAGTAATGTCCATTTATGTACATTATCCCACATTGAAATTGGAACATTTCTTGATTTTGTAAATATTTGAATTATATTATATGGAATTATTTGATTTCGTCTTAATTCTTTATTACCGTCTATATTAATAATTTCACAAAATTCTAATTTTTTATCTATCAAATTAAATACTTCATTTGGTGAAGAAAAATTATTTAAAATATATTTATATCCGTTTCCCGTAACATCCTGAGGCTTTTTTTTAAAATTATATGTTGATAATAATTCAACGCATTTTTCGAATGTTATGTAACCATTTTGTTGAAAATAAAAATTATTAATTAAATCATCGTCATGATGATAATGTATATTTTCTTTAAATGTTATAATGTTTGTTTCTAATAATATATTTTCTAAAATTACATACGGACAAGGATCACTAAATGATGTTAATAAAAAATAATCAAAATATTTTTTAAAAAAATTATATGGATTATTTATTCCTGGTATATGGAAAAAATTATTCTGTACATCACATATCTTTGATTTTTTATGACCACCTATCCATAAGAAATTGTATTGTGAAAATTTTTTGCTTAACATTTGAAACAACTTTATATTTTTACGTTCAGTTATACTTCCGCACATACCAAACGTTATTTTATTTTCATCAAAATTATTTAAATGTAATTCTATAATATTCTCATCTAAATTTTCATTAGATAATTCAATTATTTTATTTATATTTTCTATAAATGGAGGTTGAACTGATAAGTCTCTATGTTCATTATTTAGATAATCAGTAGCTATTTCTTTTGTTACAACTAAATTTGGAGTAATATAATTATTATTTAATAATTCAATATACTCATTTCTTGTTTCGTGAGAATGAATAATAATAGATTGTTTATTTGTTATACGATTATAAAAATCAATATAACTATTATTGCATGAATTTAAATACATTAATATGGGATTATATTTATCATAAATTTCTTTTAAAATAGAAGGATTATGTTCATATTCTAATATTTCATGTTTATGTATATCATATTTTTTTGTGATATCACAATTATATCGATATCTTTTATTATTATCAGGAAAAGGTAAACATAGATATATATTTAAATTGGTATATTTCTGTTTTAATACATTATATAACATATATAAATAATGTGATGCACCTGCCATGTCTATATCTTGTCCAACCAGTATTATATTTTTTTTCATTTATATATTATACGTATATAATTATTTAATAATTCAATAATTATATACGTATATAATTATTTAATAATTCAATACGATTTTTTTTAGGAAAATGATAAAATTGTACACGTTGATTATTATAATCAATTTTAATATCATCATCGGTTTGTAGATCAGTAAATAATATTACAAGTAAGTATTGATTATTCGATTTTTTATTCATAACATCAATAAAATTATCAAGATCCTGAAAAAAATTAGTTGTTATTACATCATGACGTATGCAATAAAAAAATATATTAAAGTTATCTTTATCATTTATAATATTCATAAATCTCTCTCCTCTACGTTTAAACTTATCAATTAACGGTTCATCCATATTTAAATGATCAATCTTCAATGATTTTACTAATTTTTGTTTATTATTTATTAAATCATGATGATAAAATAACGAATACGGATAATTTGTAGAATAAACTTTATTCTGTTTATTATATTTAAGATCATTCAAATAATCGGAAAAATCATTATTTATTAAATCTGTAACATATTTAATTCCTAGTAACGTATTTGTTAATAAAAAATCAAATGGTAATGATTGTGTTCTAACATTTATATCATTTAATAATCCCGCAATTGTACAATCGGGTCCTAGTGAAATGTATGTTATATTTTTCATAATATAATATATTTGTATATATTATAGTATACAGAAAAAATGAACCTAATTGTTTTAACCACCGCCATTACAAGAGGAGATTTTCATAAAAAATCGATTGGTAAATTTTATGAATTGTACAATGATGTACTGAACAATTTTACCATACATCATATTATCAATTTAGATTGTCCCAATAAATTATCATCCACCTTTACAAAAAAACAATCCATTGATTTGTTTAATGAAATCATACCGAAAACAGTGAATACCATTATAATCGATAATGAAAATCCGGGATTTTTAAACGCACATAAAAATGTGGTTAAAAAAGCAAACGAATTAAATATTATTAATGAAAAAACCCTGATTTGGTGGTTTGAAGACGACTGGGATGTATCACATTTCAATAAAGAAGTCTTCGATATAATACAATTATTTTCTTTTTCGCAACCATATGCATTTAATAGTGTTCAAAGTTCTCCACTTGGTTCTTTTAGAGGGGGTCCCATTATGAATGCACTCTATTTCAAAAAATATTTTGATATCGTTTCAAATAATATGGCGAATGATACATGTGATCCGGAAAGACAGGTCAGTCGATGGATATCCGGTATCAATAGACAAAATGGTAATCAAATGATACATCGAAATATTGAAAACGACAAAAATATAAATATTATTTATTTTTATCACAATACAACCAAAACTAATGAGAAAGAAATTCCAATTTGGTTGTATACTAATGAAAGTAAATTTAATAAAAATTTGAAATTTAATTACTATGCAATTAAATCACAAGATTTAAAAACGTTTTCATTAAAAAAAATGGAAGTGTTAACTATTAAAGAAAGAGATGATGATAATAATATTGTATTTAAAGATATATTAGATGATAAAATAGATTTCGAAGATACTGTAATAGAAGATATACATACAATTTTACAAAATGATGGAATTAATTATGTCTGTATAAAACCTTGGATATTTTCAGACATTGGGAGAATTTTCAATGCCGAACATAATTTACAAAAATGGACAACTATCAATGATAATACAAGTTATGTTTAATTATTCAAATGTAAACAATAAATTAGTATTACAATCTTTAAACAAAGAAACGTCAGTTATAAT
>Ga0257110_1000370_pt1 | contig 22627 bp, 7 predicted proteins | sample LP_taG_7_FD_190184 | JGI IMG/M metagenome (GOLD analysis project Ga0257110, IMG submission 190184) | Marine microbial communities from Northeast Subartic Pacific Ocean, Canada - LP_J_2015_P26_10m | ecosystem: Environmental > Aquatic > Marine > Oceanic | place: Canada: Northeast Subartic Pacific...
ATTGATCGATGCGAGTGACCAAGGAAAGACATCCAGGAGTTTAGATGAATCCGTTAATTCGGCGCCTACTACGATGAAACCAAGAGAACCCGACGCAGATGATTCTACCAATCCCATCCAAAATCCAGTTTCTTCAAACAAGAATAGCTGGTGCTTGGTAGGAGAATACCACAATAAACGAGGATGTATCGAAATTGCCGACGGAGATAAGTGTATGTCCGGTCAAGTGTTTCCTTCGCAACAATTGTGTCTGAATCCAACATTAAGTCAAAACGCCACACCTTAAACACCAACCCTTAAACACCAATCCCCGAAAATATTAGTTTAGGAAAAACATTGGGGACAGTTATTGGAGATACCACGTGGCAATTTTTTGTTTGAATATTTCGAGTAGTATTGAGAACCCCCTTTATTTCTGGACTATAAAAATACTTATCATAATTCGCAGACTGTGCGAAAGAAAACGACATTTGTACGTTGAAATCATAAATGAATCCCTTTTCCACCTGTAAATCGATGTTGGATAAAGTGATGACACCAGCGTAAACATTTGCAAAATATCCTTGTGTTGAATTGATATTTTGTGGTATGATTGAAAAAGAATCCATTTGTGTTGTTGTAGTGGGAGAACCAGATAATTGCACCTGATTGGTACTATAAAAAACTCCGAAAGTAACGTCAAACACATTCACTGTGTTGGACTCGTTATATATTTCTACGGGCGCATCTGGTCTTGATTGAGCTTCAATATAAATATTGAAAGGGAAACTGACCGTAAAATTATAGACGGGATTCTGAACATTCAACATATAGACACTTAGCAAGTTCGCATACAGTGGATTTATATATGTAGTAGTATTGAGACAATCGATGTTTGAAATATCGGTAATGGTCCACAGGGTTTGATTATCTTGGTCCATGATTAAACCGTAATCATTGGTATTTTTATTCAAATTATACAGAGGAATATCTGGGTCTAAATATAAATCCATAATAGGTCCAGGAACATCAGCCGCACTGGTAGTCGTTTTTATGATTTTATCGGGGCAAACTGTGAGAGTGCCGTCGGGTCGGGTATTTTCCAGGATGAATGAGTTAGACAGCGTGCGTCTTTGAGATGAACCTTGAACAAGCTGTTTATACCGTTGTGCGCGAGTTAAACTGTTTGTCTGTGTGCTCATACGATTGCTTTTATAGCTCAAAATTTCGGCTTTACGCCGCATATCCAAATCGAATTGATTGTGTTGAGGATACGGAGAACTGGCAAGATTATCTAATCGATTTAAAGGAAAATTAAAGAGTAATCGTTTTTGCTTTTGATACACAGCATTTAAATACGCTGTGCTGTTACAAATGTTATTATCGACCATATGATTTATTATATAGAGAGAAATATAAAATCATAGTTTTACTAATCACGCTATCATAATATTTAGTGTGTAATCTCAATGTGCTTAGTATGTTTCGGCCTCTACGTGTAAGGAGAAGTCGGGGTTTTCAGAACTGAATTTGAGAATGCTCGACAGATTCGTTCCATTTCGATTATCAATCGTTATTTGACTGGGGATCTGGAGGGGTTTCGACGGATTATTTCCTACAATATAACTGTAAGAGTCTTGCGTAGAAATATTAGTCCAGGTTTTCCCATTTAGGGAATATAATAAATTCTTATTTGGGTCCACACCTGATACTAACCAGTATTTTCCGTTGAAACAAACACTCTGTCCGTTTGTCACGAATTGAGCCAAATTCATTCCAGTCCAGTTGACACCTTGGTCTTCGGAATAGGCAATGCTATTAGTACCTTGGCCGACGGCAACAATAATATTCGTGTTTGAGTCTACGTTGAATCCCTCAGTAGTGAATACCGTTTCGCCAAGACCTGTCCAGTTAATACCATCCGTGGATTGTGCTAAAGTGTTCGTCCCCGAACCGGTAGCGATCCATTTGGTCCCCGTCCAAGTGATTCCATTACCTCTGACCGAAAAAATGGTTGCACCAATTCCTGTCCACGACAATCCATCGACAGAATATGCTATGGTGTTTGTTCCCTCTCCTACAGCGACGAAGATAGCCCCGTTATAGGCCACTTGAATCCCCTTTGTAGAAAATATGGAGGAACCTAATCCAGTCCACGTGTCTTTGTCTAGGAAGTTCGCGTAGGCGATTGTATTGGTGCCTTCACCCACAGCAATCATGTTTGTTCCATCGAATGTAACCCCGAACCCTTGAGTGGAGAAAATGGATTGTCCCAGACCGTACCATTCTATACCATCGGTTGAATAAGCGAGGGTATTTGTCCCCTTTCCAACAGCTAGCCAATAATCACCGTTCCAAAACCCGCCATTTCCCTTTTCGCTGAATATTGAAGTGCCTAATCCAACGAAGGATTTGCCGACATCGGAATAATAGATTGTGTGATTCCCGCTACCGAATGCGAGGGTAGGATGTTGTAAGTATACTCTGGGATTTCCACTGGGGTCAAATGTTATGTTGCTGTACTTCGATGAGGATTTCCCTCCCATACATTCTGGTTCGCCCGAGGGGAAATCACCGAGGCCGGTCCAAGTTTGGCCATCATTCGAGTAAGCCAAATCGTGAATATCTGTGTTGGAATAAATAGAACTTCCATCACCTCCTACAAACCAAGTATTATTAATGTGTTTGACAAAATTCACACGGTTGAGTAAAATTCCATTTCCGGTGTTTCCAGCGACTCCAGTCCAATTAGTACCATCGGTGGATTTAGCTGTAGTATAAGTGGTCATTATATATTGAAGGTATATACTAAATATACTTTTTATTTACAAATATTTTGAACATATTTATAAATATTTTATGGAACTCTTAATGTTTATATAATTATTGATTAAAGAATGATGCAGTAGGAGTATCGCCAAAACCAGATACATTTGTATAATCAAGGTGCATTGAAGAATACCTGAACATATTTGTGTAATCAGTTACGTTTGCTGTGTTCCAATTTCTGATATTTTGTTTAAACGAGTGAGAATAATCTGGTTCACTTGTTTCTTCAAACATAGATTTCATTGTTGTGATGTTGGATGTGTCCCAAGCAGTGTATGTAGCACCATCTACTGTAACTGATTTTGTCGAAATATCTTGGTTAAAATCATGATTGCTGGTTGCGCCTCCTCTGAACATTCTTTCAAATGAAGTAGCGTTTGATGTATTCCAGTTTGTAATATCTTGATTGAATCTGTAAGTAACTCTAAATGTGCTAGTGAAATCTGTTACTTTAGATGTATCCCAAGCAACATATGAGACTCCATTAACAGTAACTTTTTTGGTGGATAAATCTTGATTAAATAAATAACATCTTAAAAATGTAGAATTCATAGATGTAACGTTTGATGTATTCCAATTAGATATATCGTCATTAAAATTGTTATGTGCTGTATTTCCACTACGATCTGATGTGAATAAATTATTAAGACTAGTAATTTTTGAAGTATCCCATGTATTAATTTCACCATAAGTAATGAGTGCGTTGGTTTTGTCTGTTATCCATGCATCAACAGCTGTTACCAAATCGGCGTTTGTTTGAAATTGATGTCCTCCATTAGCGATTTCATTATTATTTACCCATGAACCATCGCTACTTGATGAATCTTCTCCCGCTGCAGCGGATACACCAAATAATTTAAACTCGCCTAATCCAAACCAAGTTTTATTGTTGACTTTAGTGATTACCAAAACATATTGATTATATCCTGCGGTGGGCGAAACATTTAATTCCATAGCTCCATTATTTTTAATAGTATCATCATCATCTTTACTATCGATTTCGGTGTATGATGAACCGTCGTTGGAGCCGTATAACTTCCAACTTAATGGCGAAGCGTTACCAATATAACTTGACAAGGAACTCCCATTATGATTAACCCTATCTTTAATATAATACTTTGTTAAAACTATGTTATCAGGTAAAGTGATTGATACCCATTCACCCTTAACTCCAGATACTAACTCAGAAGCACTCGAGTTAGGTGTACCATTAGAATTATATTTAATAGCATTCGCTTGAGAAGCCCCCCAATTATACAAAAACGCATCGTAACTACCATAATAACTGTCTTCTCGTTTATCAAACAAATTTTTAGGATTGTGTGCGTCGTTTTCACCATTACTGGTAGTTTGTATTATGTAATCGCCATTACCATAGGCTGAACCATCAACAGTTACTGTAAAATTACTTCCATTTATAGTAGTACTACTATCCATATTAAGTGTATAATTATCTAACGCTGTTTGAATCTCGTTTGGCGGATATTCATACAAAGTAGAACCAGCGCTATATCCACCGGTGTCTTCATACAATTCGAATTTATCGAACCAAATACTAACATCTCCACCAGTTAGTTGTTTTAATGTGAATGATTGTGTAGTATCAAATGGAATGAAAACTATTTCCACATAACGATTAGATTCGGCTTCGCTGGAATCTGTCGTAACAGTTTCGGATAAATACACATTTGTTTCTTCTCCAGAATAAACTTTATATTGAATATTATTTTGTCCTTGACGATTGTGGCGTTGATAGCTGAGTTTGTATCGTTTTCCTGCGGTCAGTCCAGTTAAGGATTTTGTGAGTGTTTGTTCATATCTTAATCCAATAGCTTGAGAACCGTGTGAAATACCTTGATTTCCATAAGCACTACCGCTTCCATTTACAAGAGTTGGACCCCAAGTGGCGTGAGTCCCCGTTGTAAATGTCCACCCTGTAATTGCCCCACCAAATGGATCGTCGTGACCATATTTTTTGAAAGAGTTACTGGATAAAGCGTCGTCTTCGAATCCACCGTTCCAATCACTTATTGAATCACTAATCAATGACCAAGTTGGAGGGGTCTCCACTGAAACTCCACCGGTAGAACCTGACCCACTGCTTTCAATTGGCGTATCTGGTGCTGCTGGTGGCCAAGTATCAAAACCTACACTATCCCACACTTCAAATTTCGTGATTTTTCCAGTAATAGGTCTACTTATAGAATTACTTTGATACCCCCCACCAATAAAGTTTTGGTCATCTTGTCTTAGGGGTCCCGGTTGGGCATAAGGAGTAATTTTCAATTCATTATCTATAAAAACATACATATTTCCATCTTTCCTTGATACAGTAAAAGTATGTTCAGCGGAATCGGAACCATATATATTATCAAAAATGTGGGTAGATGAACTAACACCATCCTGTACTCCTAACCTATCGCGAAAATAAACACCCCCATTATAACTACTTTTATAACCCAAAAAGAAGTATCTACCGATATAATCATGTACTACGTGATAATTTACACCAAATCCAAGTATCCAAGCGGAAGTGTTGCCTGTATATACAGCATCTTTTATAGAAACTGATACTGTGAAATCATTCGACCCAAACATAAGAATTGATTGAGGAACCTTTATATATTTACTTGTCGTATCTGTTAATTCAACACCATCCGTACCAAATGTAGGATTTCCAAACAGTTCCAAAGCTATATTAGAATTATTTATATCTGTAAGACTTCTTGAAGCTCCGGTCAAAATAAATGAGTGTGTTGCCAAAGAAAGATTAGGGAAATCCTCAAGAGCATATAACAACAAAGAACCTTTGATTTCCATAGTTTCACCAGAGTTCACCTCAAAGGTTACTGTTTTCTGTGCTTCAGTAGTAGAATCTATTTCGATTCCGGCGACGGTAATAACAGCAGACGCACCATCACCACTACCACCCAAGTCCGCACCAGTAGTTGAATCAATACGCCCATACCCGTAGACAACTTTGACTTTAGAACTCGCCGAAAATGTTTTAGAGATGATTACGCCCTTATCTCCATCGGCCCCTACACCCAACGCTTTCGTGTATGTAGTATTCGGCAAAACGAATGAGTATGTGGCGTTATAAACACCGGGTATTAATGTTTGATTGCTTTGCCACCCCGCTGAAACAGCGTCCACGTTGAAGTGCCATTGTAAAGGTCCGGTGTTAGGTGCGTAATTACTCGAAATACCCGCGTCGCCGGCCAACGCAATAGACAATCCTTCTCCCGCAAATACAGTATTGAAATCCAAGCTCAACATAATTGTGTTGTGATAATTCGTAGTCCAGTTATTATCAAATGCGTTATCGTCGGCGGTTTCTTGCCCGATTGTTCCACTGGGAATTTTACTGATGGACCCAAAATCAATAGATATACCGGACATCTTTTGGAATAATTTCACATTATCCAAGAAAAACATATTCCAAGTGGTTCCACTATCAGCAACAAATATTATTGTATGACTGGTCTGGGTGGCCTTAAACTCTACAGTGCGAGTTCGTTCGCTTATTGTGCTGGTTTCGCCGTTTGTAATTTCCGTGGTAAGCAAGAGAGTAGTTGCCGCAGAATCCAACTGAACACTATAATTAACTTGCCCTTGACTCTTATCAAATTTAAACACTTCGAATGATATTTTATAGTCTGTTCCCGCAGTTAGGTCGTTGATGGTTTTTTTCAGTTTCGTTCCCATATGTAGACCCACCGCTTGATTTCCTTGTATGACCGCACCATTTGTTAACCCGCCATTATATTGAGTATTATCATACATTTGACTACTGTATTTATTTACCAAGATGGCACCATATGATTCGTTGGTTGTTTCTTGTGTCCAACCGGTCAAGGTAGCTGGGCCATTGTTTGAACCATTCGCGGTTGAACCGACAATATAATAGTCGCCAATGGCCACAGCGTCGGTCTCGAAAGAACCATTCCAATTGGTTATAGAATCGCTTTTCAAATACCATTCGATAGAGTTTATCGCACTAGTGGTATCAAATGTACCACTACTCTTATCTAAATACAATTCAAACTTGTCGAACCAAACCATCTCATCTCCACCGGTCAACTGTTCCAAAGTAAGTGTGGCCGAACTATCTGGCGCGGTAAAGTCGATTTCTACCAAACGATTGGCCTCGACCTCACTTGCTGCGGTAGTTACAGTTTCTTGTTTCAAAATATTTGTCGTATCATTCAAATACACCCTATATTCAATTCCGGTTTGTGCCACGCGCGCGTGCCGTTGATACCGTAATTTGTATGTTTTCCCCGTGGTTAATCCTACGAGGGATTTCGATAAAGTTTGTCCATACCTTAATCCAATTATTTGTGTGCCGTGTATGATGGCTTGGTTTCCAAAACCGCTATTGTTACCATTAATAAGAGTAGGTCCCCAAGAAGAATGGGTACCTTTCGTGTATGTCCAGCCAGTAAGAACCCCACCGAATGGATCATCACGGCCCATTTTGACAAAATGGTTGACATCTAACGCATCTGCTTCAAATCCGCCATTCCAATTAACCATCGTAGCGCTTTCTAACGTCCACGAAGTATTACTTAGGTCAGTTCCAACATTAGCCGCGCTAATATCGATACCACTTAGGTCAGACGCACTGATATCGAGATAACTGAGTGTGTCTTCAAACAGTTGAATATCGTCCATCAACATTGTATAATTGTCGACTCCTTGGTGCTCAAATATAATCTCGTGATTGTTTCCGGAGGCAGTAAATAAAATATTGTCTACCAATACAGGTAAATCTCCATCCATCATTCTGAAAGTGAACTCGGATATTTCGGTGCCATTGTAATAAACCTTTATTGTTGGACTCGATAAACTCTGGTCATATTTTCCATATTGTGTAACAGCCATAAGTTTAATTTGATAGACACTACCGTGATGCAATATTCCAGAGATTGTTTTACTTAAAGAATGACCATATCGTAATCCGATGGTCTGATATCCAGACCCGGGAATAGGCGTTCCATTCGAAGGGTTTCTACCGAATGATGGTCCCTTGTTTGCTTCATATCCAGGAGTTCCAACGGCCCAAGACCAGCCGGGAATACTAAAGTTGGTACCAAAATTTTCAAGTTTATCATAATATCCAACTACAGGAAGTTCAAACCCTCCATTCCAATCAGTTATTGTGTCACTTACTAACACCCAATTTCGCGGATTTCCGCCGACATACCCTTCATCCTTTTGTCCACCACCAGCAATCCAAAGACCATTCGCATAGTCTATACCATATGTGTAATTTCTTATATTGTTGTATCTTTTTCCAGTCCAATTGATACCATCCGTTGAGTAAGCAAGTGTGTTTGGAATGTCCTTTCCGCCACCGGCAACCCATTTACTATCAGCATATTTGACAACATTACACTGTTCATCGAAGATAGTATCACCCAATCCGGTCCAATTAATCCCGTCGACCGAATATGCCATAGTGTTTGTTCCTTGTCCACCGGCAACCCATATTCCATTGCCATATCCTATCGCTTTTCCACAATTTGTAAAAATAGAAGTTCCAACACCGGTCCAACTAACTCCATTTGAAGAATATGCTATGGTATTCGGCGTATTTCCTCCAACAGCTATCCATTTACCGTTGGCATAGGCAACACTATACGCAACATCGCCGAAAATGGTTTTCCCTAAGCCAGTCCATTGAATACCGTCAATAGAATACGCCAAAGTGTTATTTCCAGAACCGCACGCAATCCATAATTCAGATTCAGGAGAGTATGCGACTCCCCGAACGTGTGTAAAAATAGTTGTACCATTAATAGTTAGTGGTATAGGGTTCCACGTTTTACCGTTATTTGAATGGGAAAGAACACTTGAACCATTTGACTGTTTACTACCAATAATATATATTTGGTCATTTTGTGTGTGTTGTATGTCGACTGTTTTGTCGGAATTAGAACAAATAATGTTGTTGGATTTGATTCGCACGCGTTCGTTGAAAAATATATCAGAATTTCCTTTCAAGTCCTTGTAATATTTTTTAGTGATTTTGTTGGAAGTGGAAACGCCCGAATTCGCGTAGGAGATATTTCCGTTATCAGGGTTGATTACAACATCCGCAACGTATTGAAGTAAATCCTGTCCTCCCATGTATCCGTGATTAGAACATTTGATACTGGCTGTTCCGAAATTTCCAATAACGTTAATTGTGATATCTCCCACATAATAATCCACTCCACTAACCGTAGTCTTATTCGCAAGAAGACCCGTATAAGAGACTTGGTTAGAGTCGGTAATATCCACTATTGCAAGAGGGTGGCTACTTGGAATTCCGGTGAGTTGATATGTCCCAATTTGTAATGTGTATTTATTGTTGGAGTCGTATGTGGTATTTCCGTTCAATACATATTTATTGGAACCATACTCGTCTTGAACAACATTTAAAGTCGATGCAACATCAAGTGTTTCAATAGACATTATATATAATAATTATAATTATTATAAATACTAAATCATTAAATTCAATATGTTCAAATATTTTGAGATGTAATATTGATGGCTACCATAGAACTATTGGAATATGCTGTATCGCTCACAAATTCGAGGTTAAATGTCTGACGTATTCCAACATCTTCATCAATAAATAGTTGACTGGGCAAATTATATCCATCAAATGGATTATTAGACACAGCAGAATTGGCGGTAGTAGGGAATACGGTTTTATCATTTCCGGTCCAATTTGTACCGTTTGTAGAGTATGCCAGAGTATTTGTCCCTTGTCCAGCAGCCACCCATCTTGTGCCAGTATAGTTCACTTTCAAACACTTTGCGCTAAATAGACTTACTCCTAATCCAGTCCAGGCAATTCCATCTTCCGATGTTGCTAAAGTGTTTGTTCCTTCACCGCACGCAACCAATATATCGGGGCTCATAGATATACCATTTCCAGAGACGCTGAAAATCGATGTAGATAATCCCGTCCAATTAATTCCATCGGTGGAATAAGCTAAAGAGTTTCCACCAGCTCCGGTAGCGATCCATTTATTCTTGAACCAGAGAATACTTGTAGCACTTTCCGTGAAAACGGTTTTCCCCTGACCAGTCCATACAAGACCGTCTTCCGAAGTTGCGATTGTATGAGTATCTCCTTTACCAACCGCTATCCACTTGGCACCGTTGTAAGCAACGCCATTCGCTTCAACCGAAAAAACATCATTCCCTAAACCATACCACTCAATCCCATTTAATGAATATGCTAAAGTATGGGAGGTTCCGTTTCCTAAAGCTATATACATCTTCCCGTTGTATCCCACCGAATTACCAGAATTAGAAAATATAGAATCTCCTAAACCTTTCCAGATAAATCCATCTTTAGAATATGCGATGGTGTTTGTTCCTGAACCGACCGCTACCCATTTATCACCGCACCACGTAGCGTCTTTTCCCGCGGTAGTAAAAATAGTCTTGCCCAAGCCTCTCCACAATAATCCGTCATATGAATATGCCATTGTATGAGTTCCTTCCCCAAATGCGAGTGTAGGGTGTTGAATATACACATTCCCAATTTTATTGTTATATACCACTTTACTTGCACCGAATGTGAATAAAGAATTACCTTGACTGGTCCAATAGATTCCATCGGACGAGGTCGCTATTGTGTTGGAACCTTCTCCACAAGCATAGAACTTATCATTTACCCAGTTAATATTATTTGTTTGAGCGGAAAAAATACTCGAGTTTAATCCATTCCAATGAATACCATCATACGAGTATGCCATAGTATTACCAGACGAACTGGCGACTCCTCCCGATACCCATACTCCTTTATTGTATGCGATTGCTAACCCTTCTTCCACAAATGGGTCATTCGATTTATTCAGTGTCCAATTGATTCCATCGTAAGAATATGCAGTAACACCATTAACACTTTTTCCAACAATAATCCATAAGAACCCATTCCAAGCAACGTCGTTTCCTCTGACCGAAAATATCGATAGCCCTAATCCATTCCAGGTAATGCCATCATATGAATATGCGACGGTGTTAGTAGTGCCTTCTCCTACCGCAACCCATATTTTACCGTTGAACAACGCCTTTTTACCTTGAACTGAAAAGATGGAAGTCCCCATACCAAACCAGTTAATAGAATCGTATGAATATGCCATTGTATTCGTGTTTCCCTGACCTAAAGCGAGCCATTTATCATTATCATAGACAAGACCATTTGTTTTTTCCGAGAAAACGTCTTTTTTCAATCCGGTCCATTCTGTACCGTCCGAGGAATATGCTAAAGTATTATGTAGTCCCTCTCCTCCAGCGACCCAATACGACCCATTCCACGCAATATCATACACATTTGTCGTGAATATTTCCGTGGACCTGTTGATATGTGTCCAATTCAGTCCATTATTCAAAGAGAATGTCAATACATTATTGTTGACGGTGTCTTTACCACTCATGGTTAATTTCGAACCGTCATACGAAAACGAATTTCCGCTTGTGGCAAACACGTTGATGCCCGGCGCCCAAGTAGAGCCATCTGTCGAATACTCATATGAAGTAGTTCCTTCTCCGGCTGCGTGAAATTTGTTTTGTGACCAAAATATTTTATTCACTTTTGTGATGGATGTAGACGCCACATTCCAACCGGTAATTCCTACAAAATCATTTGTATACATGATAGGATTAGCTCCTCCTCCACCAGCCACCCAAATATTGCCACTCCAAGAAATTGCGTCAATGCTATCCGAATGAGTCACGTTGGAATCCGTCCACGAGGAACCATTATCATCAGAATACACTAAATTCGAACTACCTGCGCCCACTGCGATCCATCTTGTTCCGTTATAATCAATATCATTACAACGCGAAGAAAGGGGTTTTGTTGAACCGGTCCAATTGACACCATCTGTGGAATATGCCAAAGTGTGCGTCGCACCTTCGCCACCAATAATCCAATATGTATTATTTTGTTTTACACACAATCCTTTACTACTAAAAATAGCTACCCCTAACCCTGTCCAATTTATTCCATCATTGGAATAAGCAATAGTGTTTGTTCCTTCGCCTACGGCCACCCAAACACCGGATTTGAAACTGACCATATTACCACGAGTGGTGAATATTGATTTCCCTAATCCTTTCCAGACAATACCATCATAAGAATAGGCCAATGTGTTATTTACGCCTTCTCCTACAGCTACATACATAGTTCCATTTGAAGCGGTAAATTTTGATTCAACCGAAAAAATAGAAGGACCTGTATTCCACGTGGTAGAATCAGTAGAGTATAATATTTTCTTAGAGGTGTCATTTCCAATCGCAATATATTTGGATTCTGGAAAGGTTATTGTGTTTGGAGTGAAAGATGTAGCTGTAGAAGTATATACAGTATCCATTTTGCTAGCTAAACACTGAATCTGCGAATCCGCACCTTCGACCGTTCCCTCGTAAAACCAAGTAATGCCATCCGCGGAGCGTTTCAGTCCAGTATTCCCTCCTGCATACCAAACCCCATTCATATTCTTGACTGCGTATACTTCGCTAATATCGTCAGTTCCCATTCCGGTCCAATTTATACCATCGGTGGAACGAGCCAGAGAATTTGTAGTGCGACCGCCTGCTATCCACACACCGTTGTGATATGCTACGGAGTAACCATCGCCGGTGAATATGGATTTTCCGCTTCCAGTCCAAGATATACCATCAAGAGAATATGCCAGTGTATGACTACCTCCCGACCCCACCGCAACCCACATACCATTACCATACGCGATACCTCGAATAGTAGTGAAAATGGAATCTCCGTTCGAACCCCAGGTCCAGCTGATACCATCGTGTGAATAATTCAAGTTGTCGCCCCCCGACACAAACATATTATTACCGAAAGCAACGGCTCTACACCGAGAACTATGAATACCATTATTGGAGTCTTTACCCAATCCGGTCCAGTTGATACCATCGTATGAATACGCCATAGTGTGTGTATTTCCATATCCGCCCGATAAGAAGATATTTTTCCCGAAAGTCACACATTCGCCATTATTGCTGTATATGGTTTTATTATCAGCACCAGTCCAGTTTAACCCGTCATATGAATAAACAATACTGTGGGTATTGTCACTCATACAAACCCAAATACCCGATGCGTGTGTAATATCATAAACTTGGTTTGTTGGTGTATTTTCACTTAGCACGCCATAAAAATTGGTTCCATCATATGAATAAGCAAGTCCGTCGTATTTGTTAGAAGTGTCGGTTCCGCCAACAATAATCAGGTTTGCGCTGGAAGATGGTGACACGTGTTCATACTCGACAGTTGTGTATCCAAAGGATATTTTTTGTTTGTTTTGGTATTGTTGGTCGCCAAGTTGGACCATCGAAATATTGTTGGATTTAATTCTTGTTTTTTCGTCATACAGAACATTCCGTGTTGTTTTACTGGAGTTGAATAGTATGCTGTCTTCTCTATTTGTATTATTGATTAAAAATCTGGAATTTGCCAAGGATGGGTTTTTTCCAAATACAAAATTATTTGTAATATTGGCCATAATATATAAAATTAGTAGAAATTATATATATTATTGATTGAGGATTTTATTAAGTTTATTATTTTATTCAGTTTATGATTAGTATTCAACTTTGATTGATACATCACCCTCTAAATTTGAACTGGTTGAAAACAGTATTTGTTCTTCAAAGATTTGGTCAACGTGTCTGTTATATTGTAATGGATTGTTGGATGATATCCCATTTCCTCCAATCGTAAACACGGTTTTTCCTTGGCCCGTCCATACAAATCCATTTGAAGAATATGCTAAAGTGTTTGTATTTCCAATACCGGTAGCGATCCATTTTTCTCCGGTCCAATCTATACTTATTCCCTCTTCACTAAAAACAAGTGCCCCTTGTGAAACCCAATGAATACCGTCCACTGAACAAGCAATTGTGTTTGTTCCCTTTCCAGTTGCCACTATCAAATCCCCGTTGTAAGATAGACCATTTCCTTGTAAAGAGAATATTAAAGTGCTCAGCCCAGTCCAAACAATACCATCACTCGAGTACGCAATAGTGTTTGTTCCGCTACCAGTAGCGACCCAAACAGACCCAGTCCAAACAATACCATTTCCTTCAATTGAAAAAATAGTTTTACCGCGACCCGTCCAGTTGATGCCATCGGTGGATGTTGCGATGGTATTTCCGCCTTTTCCTACAGCAACCCACAACAAACCGTTGTAGGCGATTTTGTTGGCCTGAGAAACAAAGACCGCATTATCGATACCGGTCCAAGTTGTTCCGTCTGTGGAATGCGCAAACTTATGTATTCCGCTTCCAACAGCAACCCATTTATCATCGCCATAAATCACATCGTTTCCTTGAATGGAAAATACTGAAGTTCCTTTTCCAGACCACGTTTCACCACCATCGATGGATGTTGCTAATGTGTTGGTTCCTTTCCCAACAGCAACCCACATTTTTCCATTCCAAAACCCATTTTTACCATATTCGGTGAAAACACTGGCACCTTTCCCGGTCCAACTTATACCATCTTTAGATTTTGCGATTGTGTTTGTGCCTTTTCCAAATGCTAATAGGTCTCCTTTCAATGATATGGACGGAATATTTCTGTTTGATTTTAAGCTCATACACGAATCTCCGAAAGTGGTTTCTGTGATGGGTGTCCAAGTTGTTCCGGATGCGGAGTATGCCATTGTGTTGTTTCCTTCGCCACCAGCTACCCAATATTCGCCATTATGATAGACGGAGTGTGCTTGAGAAGAAAATACATCTGCCTTCAATCCTGTCCATTCGATACCATCTCGAGAATATGCTAATGTGTGACCAATACCCACCTCTCCTCCCATATATGCGTTTTGAATTTGATAAGTGGAAACGCTACCACTATTGTTATCAAATCCAGTGGATCCTACACCGATTTTACTTCCATCGGAATTGGTAGATACGGAAAACCCGAATTTATCACCGGCGGTTTGTCCCACCAGTTTCCTTCCGATTTGTCTCCAATATCCTTCGATAAGTTTGTATGCTTTCACATATCCAATATCTGTTCCTCCAACATCACTATTATATGACCCGGCAACGACGGTTGTTCCATCGCTGGACAAGGAGAGTGAACTGCCGAAATGTTCGTTTGATTCGTATCCTACAATATCATTGCCAAGTTTTTCCCAAGAAGTGGTTTCAGTGACATATTGGTAAAGAGAAATGTGTCCTGAATCTGTTTGAATAATGTCTCCATTATATGCGCCCACCGCAAGTATTTGTCCATTTCCAGATAATGAAACTGAATATCCTAAATTTTCGTTGGCCCCGGAGCCTACTATACTATTGCCGAACTGTGTCCAAGTCCCCGCGATATTCTTATATACAGACACTTCGCCGGATTGTGTTCCATTAACAGTCGTGCTATCTTTCGCTCCAATTGCAACGATGGAACCATCTAAAGAAATCGACACCGCGTTTCCAAGTCTATCAGAGGCTCCGGAACCAACTATCGTGCTCCCTATTTGATTCCAAACACCAGACTGTTTTTCATATATTTTTACGTATCCATTATTCCCTCCTTGGTAATTAGTTGCACCGATAGCAAGAATTGTTCCAAATTGGGAAATAGCTACAGATATACCAAAGTTGTCATTTGTACTATCTCCTTCAATATCCGACCCGATCTGGACCCAATCTCCCATCTGTTTTTTGTAAACTCTTACACATCCATTATTTGTGAGACCTGTTCCACTATGCCCAATCACGCCAGTCGCAACTGTAGTTCCATCGTATGACAAAGAAACTGAAGTCCCCGTAAAATCATTTTCTACAGTACCATCAATGTCACTTCCAACTTGTGCCCACGAACCAGCCGAATTTTGATATAGACGAACGTGTCCGGCGTTGGCAATATGCGTTGAAGGGAAATATGCTCTTCGGATTTTCCCATAATCGGCAATATACAATCTTCCTTGTTCATCGAATCCTATATTTTGCGGATACCGGAGTGTGGCGTCACTTGGGTCCCCTCCGTCCCCACTAGACACACTTGTCGGAACTCCACCGCTGCTGGCTCCGTATCCATCACCAACTACCGTAGAAATAATATTTGTGATAGCATCGATTTTGCGTATTCTCACATTGTTGGAATCAGAAATGTAAATATCACCATTACTGGCAACAGCAACTCCACTTGGATGATTAAATTTCGCACTGGAAGCATCACCGCCATCCCCTATAGATGGGTCTTGTAATCCTGAACTACTAACGCCCTTGCTGGACCCAGCAAGAACAGTAACTTGATTCGTGATTTTATCCCATTTACGAAGTTTATGGTCGTATCCAACTTCATATACATTATCTTGTATATCTATCGCAATATCAATAACAATACCTAAACCAGTCATAATAGTGGATACAATTTGTGTTTGATAATCAATTCTTCTAATATGTCCGTGGTTGTATGAACTGAAATACATATTGTTTTCACTATCAAAATCAATCTGATAAGCAAGTCCGATACGGGCATTTATAGGAAGACCTCCATCTCCTGAGTTACCAGCCGTACCATCTCCAGCATACAGTTCGATAATTCCTGTATTGACATCCACTCTTCGCATTTTGTAACTTCCACCCCCACCGTTTGAAGCTATGAACATATTTCCAAATTTGTCCACACCAAACCCTTCTGGCCTACCGATAGCAGCATTAATAGCTAAACCACCATCTCCTGAATAACTGTTTTGACCATTTCCTGCGACGGTTGTTATGATGTTTGTTGATAAGTCGATTTTTCTAATGCGACTATTTCCTAAATCACCGATATACATACAGTTGTTGTATATAGAAAAGGCTCTAACCCAAGTGTTGATTTGAGCACTTGTTGCCGCTCCCCCATCTCCAGAATATCCTGAACTACCCGTTCCAGCGATTGTTTCAATCATTCTTGGAAATGCTGGGTCCACACCTCCTATTGGTGGGTCGTTGTAACTGGAAGCTATTGCAAGTATAGTTCCGTTACCAGATAAAGAGACCGCATTTCCTAATTGATCTCCAACACGTTCGGCTTCAAACACAGTTCCTAATGCGTTCCAACTACCTGCTGGATTTATAGCACTGGATGGTTTTGTTCCACTAACACCATCTCCGCCAGCAACCCACATATTATTGAAATACCCAATGGAGTTTACTCGGTTGGTCAAGACATTATTTGTAACATTCGTCTCCCAGTTAATCCCGTCATAAGAATATGCCATTGTATTCGTTCCTTCTCCCACCACATTCCATTTCACGCCACTCCACACAACGTCATTTCCTCTTACAGAAAACACCGATGTTCCTAATCCGGTCCAATTGATTCCATCATAAGAATATGCGAGTGTATTCGTTCCTTCTCCAACCGCTACCCAAATACTTCCGTTGGATACTGTTTTCTTACCTTGAACAGAGAAGATGGTTGTTCCTAATCCAGTCCAAAAATAGGAATTGTATGAATACGCAATTGTGTTTGTTCCCTCACCAAGAGCCACCCATTTGCTGGTTCTTTCATCAAAATACACACTATTACCTCGAACCGAAAAAGTGTTTTTACCTAACCCTTTCCATTTTTGTCCATTCCTGGATATTGCCAATGTATTTACGAGTCCTTCTCCTGTAGCTATCCAGTGGGTTCCATTATATTCTGTGTCGTTGGCTTTCCCGGAAAAAATAGAGGTTGTGCTATTTAAAGGAAACCAATTGGTTCCGTCGTCCAAAGAATACGCCATATTATTCCCGGTCGAATCATTCGCTCCACCTGCGACGAGTTTTGTTCCATCGTAACTGATTTGATTTGCTTTTAATGGGAGAACCGAAGGTCCCTTGCCGGTCCAATTGATTCCATCATCTGAAATGAGGACTGTATTTGTATTGCCCTCTCCAGCAGCAATGAATTTTTGACCATTCCAAATGACTTTATGTCCCGAAGATGACAAGAGTGAATTCGAAATATCTGTCCAGTTAGAAATTCCTAAAATATCTTGACTGTACATCATTGGTGGGGAGTCGAAGAAATCACTGGATGAAACTGTTCCATTAATATAGAAATTCTTCAAATACGTTTCGACACCTTCGATTTCGCCAGTCGTCAGTTTGCGATTGTATATGAGAACCGCCGCGATATTCATCGCACCTTTATTCCAGGGACCGTTAAAAACATAACCTTCTGGATATTTTTGGTTGGAAGTTTTGGAAGACACATTCATAGTAACTGTTTTATCCATCAAAACGGGTCTAAACAAAAGTTCATCGTCGGAAATATAATGTGTCGTAATGTTCCAATTGTTTACATATGTATCTGGTTTTCCGTATCCATTTCCCTCTACGAAAAAAGCGGTGGTACTATCGTTGTAGCTTGATATCCACCCAAGCGATTCTCTGTATGCGTTAGCATAACCATCGGAGTGACCCATACTACCATTTTCATCTGTATACGCAATACTATAACCAGTGTTGGCCCCAGTAATAGCTATATTCGGATATTTAAACACGTGAAATATGGTGTGTTCCCCGCGCACATATGAATTTGTGAACTCCACACTTGCTGCGTTAGAGTTGGATTCGTAAGAGCCTGCGGCATAATCAAACACCGCATTTGCCGAGTTTTGTCCACTTACGTGTTGTTCTTTAGCCCACAAGTCAGGCCGAATCAGCGTTTCGTGATTTTCTTTTCCAGACTTATCTTTCCAAAGTCCTGCGCCAACATCTAATGACGACCCATCAAACCACCCGTTCAATCCATCTAAGCCGATGATTGTGGGAGTGGATGAATGTGGTTGTCCCAGAGCCACCCAAGTATCTGTGCCTTTGGCTATACCGTTGACATTAACTACATTGCTAATCAATGTGGGAGTCCAGGTAATACCATTGTCTTGAGAATACGCCATATTGTTTCTACTGTCTAGATCCAAGTATAATTCGACATTATCAATATAAACTGTTTTATCGGTGCTTACTAAGTGTTTGAACTTGATTGTGTGAACTATTGCGGTTGCTACAAATGTAACCTCTTTGTATCTCTCTGCAATTGTCGATGCGCCAACAGGCGACGATGGGGTTTCGCTAAAAAGGATGTTGGCTTCTGTGTCTAATAATATACAATACGATGGCTGGTCATCTTGGCGTATATGTCGTTGCCACGAAATTTTATACACTTTACCAATAATCAACCCGGAAACGATTTTCGATATTTCTTGTCCATAGCGTAATCCTATAGATTGTTGTCCGTGTAATGGCGGGTCTCCAGAGTTATATGTATTTCCTCTAAATAGGGTTGGGCCAGAAGTCGCGTGGGAACCAGTAGTGAATGCCCATCCCGTTAAAGTCGCGGGTCCATCGTCACCCAGCTTTTTATAGCCTTGACCAGATGTTAAATATGGTGTTAGATCATCGTCTTCGAAGCTTCCATTCCAGTCAGGTATAGAATCGCTAATATTTTGCCAAGTAGTATCTGTCTTATCTCCTACAGCAATAATGACAGAATCGCTGTATGCGATGTCCCTGACAACATTCAGACTACAATCTACGGTGGTCCAACTAATACCATCATCTGAATATGCGAAGCTATTTCCTGCGGAATCTCCTCCAGCGAGCCATCGCGAACCATTATGTTTCAAACACAATCCAGCATTACTAAATCTCATTCCCAGACCGGTCCATTCGAATCCGTTAGTAGAATAAGCAATCGTGTTCGTAGATTTTCCGACTGCCACCCACATATTATTATAATAGGCCACACCGGTGGCTTCTTGTGTGAATATCGAATTTCCCAATCCTTCCCAAACACACCCGTCAAAAGAATACGCGAGAGTGTTTTGAGCCCCTTCTCCTGAAGCAATCCATAGACTACCGTTTGACGCAACAGAATACGCGTTTGAACTAAAAATGTTGGTAGAACCTACCCAGTCTTTTTTGCCGTCGTATGACCATAGCATTTTGTTCTGTGTATCGTTTCCAGCAGCGAGATATAGCGTCCTAGGGACTTGAATATTTCCAACAAGGGTTTGGTCTACTGTGTTTTTCATTTCGATATCAATATCGACACTCGATTTTGTTTTGGAATATTGAACTTCGATTTGCGTTGTGTCCAAAGATTTCGTAGTGGCGTTGAGAACTGTTTGCGAAGTATTCGTATCATTCAAATATAAGTGTTTGACGTCTTTACTTCTATTCAGAACAATACCAGCATCAATCAACTCACCCTTTGCTTGATATAAAGGTTTAGTATTGATGGAACTCATTTATATACTATATAAATAGAAATATATAGTTTATTTTTTGTAAGTTTTCAGTAAGTTTTCAGTAAGTATTTTGTAAGTTTTCAGTAAGTTTTCAGTAAGTATTTATTCGTTTTAATGGATGAAAGAGTTATACCAAATGTTAGACAAATAGGTTGAATCGTGTTTACCGGTATTCTTATCTGCATTCTTGAGATTAGGACCCGCAGTAACAATTCGATTTATCTCCGTCACGGATAAGGATTTCTCAAAATACTGTAAATTCGATATATATCCACTAAACCCCCCGTTTTGTGAAATATGAACGTCGTAGTAATTTTGTTTAGGAACGTCGACTAAATTATTCCTAAAAACAATTGAACCATTAACATATACATCAATATACTTGTTTTGACATCTTATGGCTAAATGGAAATACTTCGAAATAGGAATATTATCGATTTTGATAATTTCTGTATTGGTTCTTACACGGGTAGATGGGTTGGCAACGGTGTCCATTAGTATATATAACGTGTTAGAGTTTGCGTCTTCCCCGGGCCCAAAATATACACCGGGTCCGTGATTCACTGAAGCATATTTATCGTGTTTCTTTCCATCTCCTTTCACAAATACTGGTCTAAATGTGGAAGTAGTATCGCCATCAATTACATTATACAATAACCAGGTAGACCACGTGAATTCAATACCGGTATCTTCGTTGTTGGACCTTTTAATTAGTTTGGAAGATTTATCATTCGGGTTTTGTTTGATTATCAAATCCTTGTTTCCAGGCAGTTGGCCGTCAATCAAAAGCACATTATTTGATGGAGACGTGAAATATCCGAGCAAATAAATTCCTAAATTCATTAATACCATGAATAAAACAACGACTATTATTATAAATCCCATCTTGGCGATTAATGTGTTTGACTCCATAAACCCGCTTGGTGCCGAGTCTACCTCACTATTAACATTGCTTTGATTTAAATTACTCATCACAGAATTTAGAATTCCCCCTTCGTTAGCTTTTGGTGTGTCTACACTTGGTGGTTGACTGTTATCCATTTAATTATATAGAATTCTTATATAAAAATCACACATATTATATTCATACGTCAATTGAATAGTATGAAAACATATATAAAGAGGTTTTAATTAATTATAATGTCCGGTTTTAGCTCAGTTGGTAGAGCATTCGACTGTAGCAGTTAAACCATAAATCGGAATGTCGCTGGTTCGATTCCGGCAAACCGGATAAATTGTAATATATTTTACATACATTACAATTGTTTTTTCGTGGTATTAGAAAATGGAATATGTGTAATTTCGCGAATCTTTTTGAAGATTAATATTCATATGCATTTTCGTGGTTCTTGTTTTAGAATTAGGTCCTCCTTTAGACGCACTATTTCCTTTGGTATAATATGTCCACACGGTTTGAGGGTCCAGTGGATAATCCCATCTATACAAATTACTCAAGTATATATCTGACTTTCGGAATGTAAATGTAGGCTTATCGGTGGCGGCATTGGACATCGATGGCACGGTAAGTTTCTTGGATGTTACCAGTTTTCCGTTCATATAAATGTCGACGTAATTACTAGAAACAGCAACAACAACATACACCCAAGTTTGAATGGGGAAATTATTCGAAATCACTATGGATTCACTGCTATTTGCGGCCTGAGTGCCAACAGCAATATCGGTATAAAGTGTTGGAGTTCTATCATCCAGTCGTAAATCGAATAACCAAGGGTTGGAATCGCTTGACCCATTATTAGCGCTGTTTCCGTATGTAATGAATGGAGTGCCTGTTCGGGTGAATGAGTTCACATAGACCCAAACTCCTACACTATACAACGCGGAGTATGGTGTTTTGATATCTTTCGATGGAACTGGTGTAATATCAGGACCATTCAAATAAAGATTCTTCACGACGGTTGGTTGTTTACTAAAAGAAATATAGATGTATAATAGAATCAATAATATTACAACTACTAAAGTTATGATTAGGATATTCATAATATACTGTATATAAATATATTTATTTCATCCAACATATTATTCATACATAGGCGGGTTTTTCATAAAGTTTATATTGTAAAGGGTTGTGATTTGATGTTTCGATAAATAATATGGATAATACACAATATTACTAATGGACCCATATACGCCTTCTTCTCCGCGGTCTGGTCCAATCGCTATTACATCGTTGTCGCTATATACCGGCATATCGGAATTACTAAATGTATAGGTTCGCTCAATCTTTCCATTGACAAACACGTCCACGGTGCTACTACTTTTATAGTTGAAAATAATGTTATTCCATTTTTGTTGGGGCATTTTCACCTTGTATGGTTCCCCGGATTCTGAAAAGTATAAAAAATATTGGTCTTCCCCTTCGACATTTTTATAAGTAATCTTAGGATGTCCCTTATTTTGGTCCGAACTGTATTGAAATATTGTGGTCTCTTTGTCGTAGCCCTTCTTATTTTGTGGCATCGGGTTCAGATATGTCCACAAAGAAATAGCATAAGTTTTTCTGTATGATATGTTGGATTCTGAAGCGTTGTATA
>Ga0257110_1000371_pt1 | contig 22624 bp, 9 predicted proteins | sample LP_taG_7_FD_190184 | JGI IMG/M metagenome (GOLD analysis project Ga0257110, IMG submission 190184) | Marine microbial communities from Northeast Subartic Pacific Ocean, Canada - LP_J_2015_P26_10m | ecosystem: Environmental > Aquatic > Marine > Oceanic | place: Canada: Northeast Subartic Pacific...
ATACTCAAAATGATTTAGATAAAGTGAAACTTCCCTATGAAAAGCGAATAGAGGAGTTGAAAAAGCAAACTCGGGTGCTTGATATTCAGTTATATTCTGAACAATTTGAAAAGAAAAGTCTAAATTGTGAACTTAAATCAATAAAATGCGTGATAGATGCTAATTATAGAGAATTAGAGAGAAATAAAGAACAGATAGATAAATATCACGATGATTTAGAGGCGACTCTACAACAAAATATTGAATTAGAAAAAAGGGTTAAAGAAAGGAGTTGTTGTTTTCTATGATATTATTTAAATTTAAATGAATATATATCAATATGTATAGACAATGGCTTATAATATTTTCAAAAATAGCCGTTTTATATGGTATGGTATCGCATAATATGGATAATGTTTTTACAAGACATACACCTTTTCAGATGAAGGTAATATGCGAGGAGTTATATCAATATGCCAGTATAAGGTCTTCAAACTTATCTGGACCAGATAAGTTTATGTTCGAAACAATTGCTAAGAATTTACACGATAGTTTAAAAATAGTTGAAAAGGCCAAAACAGATGATGTTATTTTTGGCTGGACACCTCTGAGTGAAGAAGTGTATACAGTAATAAGAAATGATAACGATGAAGAAATGGTTCAAGTAGAAAACATACCACTGTATTTTATTTTTGCAAAGGTTACACCGGATAGTCGTATGATAATAGAAAAGATTGTTCACAATCCAAGTATAGATGTTGACATAGACCCGGTTCTTATGAAAGAACATCTACAAATTCTTGCGAATGATTCTGGTAAAAAATTAGATGTTAGTCCATTAAAAGAAGATGATAATGGTAGATGGTACCTCATATTATCAGATGTAATCAATTTTAAGCGTTTACCAAATATTTAAAATATAACTGTTCAATTCTTTAGCATATCTATTAACTTCTTTATCTTTAGCATTTGATAATAGATTAATACTGGATATGAGTACATCAAATGGTTTACCATCATTATCAAGAAATTCTCTACATACGAGAATAAGACCTAAAAAACAATATAGTTCGGGTGTTCTAAGAACAGCCCCCGTTTTATTCAATTTTTTTAGTATATCATCGGCATATTCAATCATATTTATATTTTTAAGGTCCTTGTCAAGTAAATTTAATTTATCAATTTTGGAACAAACTTCTAATAGTTCTATATGGGAATATAGCGAGGTATCCAATGAATTTTTCATTAGAATCTGTAACCCTTTGTTATCTTTATTACTCATATATCTGAAGTTTTGAATATGTAGCGAGGATTCCTTTTTTTCATCAAGTTCAAAAACAAGCCCAAAATCAACAATAATGATTTTATTGCTACTATCGTCTTCACTGTCAATATGATAAAACACATTTCCATCGTGTAAATCCGTGTGTATATAACCACAATATGTCATCCAGAAATATGCGGCTTGTGTTTTTTGAGCCATATCTATCAAATATTCCGGGTATAATTCCTGAATTTCTTGTCGTGATAATCCACAGCACATTTCTTGAAATATATAATCATTTGTATAATGATAAACTTCTGGTATAATAACAAAATCAAGTTGTGACAAAATTTTCTTGAGCTGTATTTGATTTTTAACTTCAAATGAATAGTTAATTTGTATTTTTATTGTTGATATCATTTGATTTAGATTTAGAATACTTATAGGTGGATACAGAAGATGAATTAATGGGATAATGGATGAAAACCACTGAATGTTATTATCAATATTTTGTTTTACATTGGGATGTGTAACCTTTATTACACCATGTACATTATCATTTGAAACACATTTATGAACTTGAGATATAGATCCAGAACCTATACACTCCGTATCGATATAACTAAAATTGTTTAATAAATTATTATCAGAAGATTTTTGAATATCACATAAACTATCTTGAATACAATGTGCCGGAATTGATTTTTGAAAAAACTCAAGGGTATTTATTGTATTTTTACCCAAAATATCAATTCTTTGAGAAAACCATTGGCAGATCTTTATACCTATAATCCCATAATTAAGCACTTTTTGTTGGAATAAGTATCGATGCTGACTATTCTCAAAATAAGAGTCCATATTGTTTATATTCCATAATTCTCTTCTAAATATTATAAATAATTTTGTTGTTTCAACTATAGCTACAAAGTTATTATACATACATTATAGAATGTATACATTTTTCAATAAAATAAGCAAAACTATTAATGGATGGATATATACAAAATAATGGATTATATCTTGGATTAGGGACAATAAGTCTGGTCACATGTTTAGAATTAACAAATCTTAGTTCTGTGATTAAATTAATAAATTACAATGGTATTAACAGTTATGTAAAAGCTTGGGTACATACGATTGTAAATTCAGCATTATTTGGACCGATTGTTTATCATAGTGTCAGACAAAATCTGCTGGATGATAAAAAACACAAAATTATAGTTAATATAATCAATATACCCGCAATATTGCTGTTACATTCGTATGGTTATTGGATAGCACATAATATGATGCATAAAAAATACATGTGGTTTATACATAAATATCATCATACATATTCTTGTTATGTAACACCGGTTGTTGCCATGGCAGTATCTCCAATGGAATATTCAATTGCATATATGTTTCCATTTGTATTTGCAAGTTATATAATCGTCCCGTCTAACTTTGAACTTCTTACATCTACAACCATTATTTCAGTATGTAATCTTATGATACATTGTCCATCAATTGAATATTTCAGTAAATATTATCCAGATTGGTGGGTTTCTCCTGAAAAACATTTAAAACACCATTATTCTAAAAGCAAGTGTCATATTGCAGCATCAACAATTGATATTGATTTCCTGATTGTATTATTTTCTGGTTATTGGTAATGGATATAGAGTCTACAATGTTGCTAAAATACTTCATATCATTTATCATCATTATCTTAGCATTTCCTATATCAGATAGTATAGCAAAAGAATTGAATTATTTAATATCAGAGAACAGCAGGTCTGGTTCATCGCAAAAATATGGTTTGTTTGTTATTTCAGGAGTAGCAGCAATCATTATTCGATTTACCGTTATATTGCTAAGTATAGTAATTGCTGCAAAAGTATCGGAAATTAGTACAATTTATATATTGAGTAGTATTGGTGTATTATCTATAATAGTGCCTTTAGCGTTTACAGAACCATTAAGAGATTTTGCGTGTGGTATTTTATTAATAATATTCGACAAAATAAGAGTTGGAGATTATATAAGTGTTCTTGACAAATTTGGAAGAGTTAATAATATTAAAGCATTTTCTACAACAATCAATAACCCCTATACAAATATTACTACAGAAGTACCAAATAGCAAATTATGGGGTGAAGCAATTCAAAGTATGTATCGTTATAAAGATTTTAATTTACACATGCCACTCCTTATTTCTCATCGTAATGACATCAAGATGGTAGAAGGAGCAATCAAGGAGATTTTAATGGAAAATGCTAAAGTTAATAAAGTTGATTTAAGTTACACGAAACAAGATGCGCGGGGTTTATCTATAGATATTGCGGTTAGTTTAGAAAAACATAAAGGTGATGATTTCGGAAATATAACCAGCACCTTATATCGTTCTTTACAAATAGGTTTACAAAAAAGAGGGGTCGTATTTATAGATGGATCAAGACCCGTTTCCATAAAATACAAGAGTAATTCTGTAACACCTATAATAATAGAAGGAACTCATATTAGTAGCTATACAGACGACAATCCACAGCCAATTAATTTTAGAAATTAATCAACTCAAAAAGAATGGATAGGATACCTTCCATTACCTATAATTTCAATATCGTTAGTACTATTTAATACACTTTTTGATGATAATAACCAATTCATTATTAAAGGATGTGGATGAAATATAGAAGATTCATATTCTGGATGAAATTGACAACCAATATACCATTTATGTACACTATTATGTAATTCAATCGTTTCTACTATGTTGTCCCTAGTACCAGATACAATAAGTCCAGATTTATTTAAGGTATCTACATATTCTGGTAATACTTCGTATCTGTGTCTATGCCTTTCTCTAATTATTTCTTTGTCATAAATATTGTATATCTTACTATCATTTAATAGAGAAATATTATATGAACCAAGATTCATAGTTCCACCAAGTAAATTTATATTCTGATCTTTTAACAAACCAATAACCTTAGTATTTAATGACCCACTTATTTGGTTCCATTCTTCTGAAGTTGCGTCCGGAATATCACATACATTGCGTAACCATTCTACAACCATCACTTGTAATCCCAAGCATATCCCTAACGTTGGAATATTCAGTTTTCTTGCTACATTAACACATTGGATCATTCCTTCTATACCAGTAGTACCAAACCCTCCTGGTATGATTATTGCATTCATATTACTTAGCTTTGAACATACAAAACCATATCTACTGCTTTCTGAAATAATTTGAAGTTCTTTTTCCAGTGAACGACAATCAATCCATTCATATTTTATTTTACACTTAATATGAATACTCGCATGATATATAGATTCCAATAAAGAACAATACGCATCTTCAAGTTGTACATATTTTCCAATTATTCCGATTAAAATCGTTTTTGAAGAATTTTCAGTTTCAATTATAGATCTTTCAATTCTACTCCACTTTTCAGTATCCAATATGATTTCATCCGTAATATTTAAATGGCGTACAATGAATATATGTAGATTTTGTTGAATAAACATCAATGGAATTTTATAAATTGATTCTACATTAGGTATATCGACTATGTACTTACAATATTCTTTTAACTTATTTATGGTATAAATAGGAAGTGTACCCTCGTGTCTACATACCAACACATCTGGAGATAGTCCTGTTTTCATAAGTTCTCTTATTGCATTCTGAGCTGGTTTTGTTTTAAATTCTTTCGTAGCTTCAAAATATACGATATAAGTTAAATGTACCAGTAAAAAATGGGATGATTCTAATTCACAACGTAATTGCCTTAAAGCTTCATAAAAAGGCATTGCTTCAATATCACCAATACTTCCACCAATTTCGCAAATAACTATATCATAATTTTCAGAATCTTTTCTAATAAAGTCCTTAATCTCATTTGTAAAATGAGGTATCATTTGAACTGTCTTACCAAGAAATTTACCATTCCTTTCTTTTTCTAATAAGTTCTGAAACATTTTTCCAGAAGAAGTACTATTTGATTTTGTTGTTATGATATCAGTAAATCTTTCATAATATCCAAGATCCAAATCTGTTTCTCCACCATCTTTCGTTACAAATACTTCACCATGTTCAGTCGGATTTAGTGTTCCTGGATCTACATTAAGATATGGATCTAGTTTCTTTATATTAATCTTTAATCCCATCATTGTAAAAATTGAACCAATACTCGCACTTACGACTCCCTTTCCAAGTCCAGATAATACTCCTCCAGTTACTATAATATATATAGGGTCATTTCGCATTACAAATCATATCAAATTAAGTTTAAAAACTTAACGCACATATATAATATAGCTTATGTCCGAATTATTCGAAAAAGACTTATGTCAACTTAACATTTCAGAAGAGAAAGAACCAGAAGAGAATAAAGAATTCTTCTCATTTTTAACTCAATATTATTTTAAAAGAAAAGAAGACAATAAAGCCAAACAAAAAAAATACATTCGGGAACTGGAAGAAAAAAACGCATATCTTGAAATCCGCTGTAACGAACTGGAACTGGAAAATGGATATTTAACCTCAAAATGTGACCTATTATATAGAAGATTATCTTTAATATATGAATTCACCTATGAATAATCTTCGTATAAATTAATGGGGAATACTACATTAGAGGCAACAAGAATTCTCTCAACTTTTACAAATGAGAATAATTTAACGGATGTAACAAACATATTGTCTTTATTAGTTAATCAAACTTATACAGCAAATATTTTTGCGAATAATGGAATTGTTATTGGAAAATCGGTTAATTCTTCTGATAAAAATGCTTTAATGATTAATTCTGAAATAGATCAGGTAAATTTTTTTGTCACAAATCCTTCTGAACAACTAAGAGGATATGACATATCTCAAGGAACCGGTACAGACTTTATTTCATGGGATAATTCTACAAATATCAATATAGAACTTCAAATAAAACCTACAATCGAAAATCAACAAAATTTTTTCAAGGTATATCTTTCACAGCAGTTTAGAAGTTATAATATATCATATCAAAAATTCCCTCAATATTATGATAATATTACAGATGAATATATAATAATGACTTTTAGTTTAGTTAACCCGAACATTACTCCCGAACAACAGTCTCGCATAATAGAAATATACGAGAATATTATCTCTAAAAAGTTGAAAATATCCAAATCTAAAATAACAACCACTTTTGATAAATAATTATATTCTAAATCAAGGGCTTTCAAAAAAAAATTATACGAATGTAACCCTATTCTGTGATAGAGAAATCACACCAAAGAATTGAAGATATGTTACACCCTTTGAACATTTAAAACGCCGATTTCTACTATTTACGTTCATTTTATTCAAATAAAATATTGAGAAACTTTATAATATGCCTGGTATTAATTTAGCATTTTTACAAAAATTACAAACTGATTATAAAAACTATCCAAATTTTATAGAAACCGGAACATTTATGGGGGATACTATTTTACATATGGAACCATATTTTTCAAATTTATATACAATAGAAATAAAAATGGAATTTTATGAAAATGTAAAAAATAAATATAAAGGAGATAAGATAAATTTCTATCTTGGAGATAGTGGAGATGTACTTACCGAAATATTACCAATTATTAATGGTAAATCAATAATATTTTTAGACGGACATTGGAGTTCAGGTAATACGGGGAAAGGGATAAAAGATTGCCCTTTATACGAAGAATTAACTGGTATAATATCAAATCATACAGATGAAGCAATTATTATTGTAGATGATGTTAGATTGTTCGGCAAAGGACCAAATAAAGGTAATGAAATATGTAATTGGGAAGAAATAAGTCTTGAAAATATTTTTAAAATAGTTAAAGACAGAATGACAAATCATTATTTCTTACCATCAAAACTAAATAAAGAAGATAGGCTTTTGATTCATATTTCAAAATAATCGGCGTTTTAAATGTTCAAAGGTGTAAAAGAAAGAGGAAGAAGAATCATTGTGGTTCTAATTGTTCAAAATAAACGGTTTAGTTAAAGAATAGTTTACTTAAAGTTTCCTACGCGCCTTCGGCAGCGGCACGGCAATGGTAAGAAAGGGGGGTAATTTGAATACACATCCAGAATTATTAAGTTAAAGAAATAGTTTACTTAAAGTATCCTACGCGCCTGCGGCAGCGGCACGTCAATGGTAAAGAAGGGGCTAATTTGAGAATACACATCCAGAATCATTTAGTTCAACAATAGTTTACTTAAACTGTCCTGATCGCATTATGTCGCTATAAATGTATTGGCAAGAAAGGGCAACGTATTGGTAAGAAGGGGGCAACGTATTGGTAAGAAAGGGGCAACGTATTGGTAAGAAGGGGGCAACGTATTGGTAAGAAAGGGGCAACGTATTGGTAAGAAAGGGGGGAGCAACGTATTGGTAAGAAAGGGGCGTTGGTAAGAAAGGGGGACATGGTAAGAAAGGGGCAAAGAGGTGCGAAATGGTAAGAAGGGGGCTAAATCGCTATAATGAGACAAAACAAGGGGGCTTGTTCACCAACTCCAGAAAGCGCTTTCTGGAGTTGGTGAACAAGCCCCCTTGTTTTGTCTCATTATAGCGATTTAAGGTCATTTTAGCGATTAAGCCCCTTTCTTACCAACGCCCCTTTCTTACCAATAAGTTGATTCAGCTTAGATAACGATTCTTTATGTGTATTCAAATTAGCCCCTTTCTTGCCAACGCCCCCTTTATTACCAATTAATTGATTCAACTTAGATAACGATTCTTTAGGTGTATTCAAATTAGCCCCTTTTTTACCATTGACGTGCCGCAGGCGCGTAGGATACTCTAAGTAAAACTCTTTAGGTGTATTCAAATTAGCCCCTTTTTTACCATTGACGTGCCGCTGCCGCAGGCGCGTAGGATACTCTAAGTAAACTATTTATCTAACGATAAGAACCGTACCTAAATCTATCCTCTCTCAAAGAATATGTTTCAGTATCTGTCAACCATCGACTCCATTTTGCCATGGCATATAATCTAGCACGCCTTACATCGTTGTACATATTAAATCGGTTAAGCAATGATGTGTAGTGGGCACTTGTATAGCGCGAACTATTGCTATAACCAACTTCTTGTATTCCCGTCCAACCGCCAGTCGCTGACCATCTTTCCGCATAATGTAGCTTGCCAGTATCTGCACGATGGCGTATAACCATTAACATTTTACCATTTCTACTTCCATTATCTGGGTCATAAGTCGCGAAGTTACCATTTCCTCCCCCGGGAAACTCATCTACGCTCATTACCCTGGTCGCGCGATTCACACGAATATCTTTAGAAACGTAGTCAGACCCACCCAGCGCTGCACTTGGGTTATAATGTGTGCCGGATTCGCCGTGGAGAACTTGACTGGAGCTGCCCGTAGTATCATTACCCATCATATCTATTACCAATGCAATTGTCCAGTTTGTATTAGTTCCATTCAATGCATTGTGAAACGATATCTGAGCTCTATTTGTATAATTTGTATCACTCAAAGGACCCATTGTTGATGGGTCGTCATTCCAAACACAATACCTATTACTAATAGAATCGGTTGATATAAATATGTTATTATAAACAATTGGCTTGTGCTCGTCATACACACAATCAAACAGATTACCCTGTGTTCTTCTAGCACCAGCTCTGAAAAATAAATCTGCTGAAGCCGGACCTTCTCCCATATCAGTAATTGTCCACCCTTTACTTATCAATGAAGCTCTTGCGCTAGCTGCAGCCGAATACAATGTTGACTGAGAATCTGCTGCTTGATAGTAAGACACGTTCGCGTACAAAGTTGTTGCAGGTTGGTTTGTCCAAGTATTTGCTTGTATCAAGAATTTACTGTAATTATCTACCGACAAATACGTAGTATGAAAAAAATTAGTCCAAGTAGTGTCACAATTACTAACAACCCATGTACCAAGACCGTTTCCCAGAAAATCGTAAGCATACTGAAACATAGAATTCATACTTATGACATCAGTCAATGTCCATCCACTTACATCCGCATTCATTAGACCCCTAGATGAATAGAGCATGCTGCCGCAGGTGTTCTCAGTGCCAGAATAAGGTGATGATGAAAAATCAATATTCCAATTCTTAAAATAAATTCCGTTTGTATCATATTCCATTTTATTAAGAGAGTCTCTTCCGAAAGAGTACGCCAGAGTACGGTAAAGAGAATAGGTACCAGTAGTACCGTCCAGTGTAACGAATTGACAATTCTCCATTCTAAAAATAGAGTCTCTTCCCGAGGTTTCGCACTGATCATACGACTCTCTCGCTCTTCTACAACAACTATAATCCCAACCACCACCCAAAGCGATATAGTAGTTCGATGGATCAGATGAATCATCAAACACATATCTTGTAGTCCAGATTGTAAAATCGGTTCCGTTAGGTGGAAGAAAGCTTGATTTTAAATAATGTGGTTTGCGGTTGGTATAACCAGACCTCATAATAATAGCGAGACGATATGGCATTTTCGGATATTTTATCCATCCTCCACTCATACCAGAACTGGATTGGCTGTTCGTACTCCAAAACGTACCTTGGTTAACTGTTTCAGGAGTAGCAACCGCATTTGACATACCCCAGCTCCCATCAGGTCCTAATGAGGACCACTGGGAAGCCACAATAATATTATCATATCTATCATAAGCTATTATAGATTCAATCTCTATAACTCCGGTATCATCTCTGTATAAATAGATATAGGCGCCATCTGTTATACCACTAACGTCAATATCTATACCATCCCCTAACTTACGACAGTACTGAGCAAAATTTTGTAAATAATAGTGGATTCCAAGTGGGCATGTTACAGACCAAGATGATAATCCAACTCCCCTAAAATTGTAACAATGTCTGAATATGCTAGACATAGTCGTAGGATTCTGTATTGTCCATCCAGTAACATCTGGGTCTAATCCCTGGCAATCATAAAACAGGTTTTGCATTGATACACCACTCGAATCTATTATCTCGTCTCCACTTGAATTTGTATATGTGAATGGGCTGTCTATAACCCAATTCTTTATTGATGTATATGGTCCAGATTCATATCGGAGTTTATCACGATAGGTATCATATAACCTCACATTCCTCACTATACCTGTCCACTTATTGTCAGTAGTATGTAAACCGGAAGACAATCCCCCACCAATACATAAATCTCCGGTACCAGTATCAAGAGCTGTATCAAAAATATGTTCATCGGAATAATTTATCATAGTTTTCATGTCTAATGCATATATGGATATCTTGTGAATTGTATTATGATATGATACAGCTACTTTATAAAATCTATTTAGCTCAATATGTATTTTACTCGTATAGTTGTAACTATAACCACGGAAACCAAGAAGTCTTGTACTATTATATGTTTCTACTTTCAAACTAAATGCTTTTACAGTAGTATTATCACCAAAACCCAATATAAATTTTGTCGAGGTTCCAGTATAAGTAGAAAGAATTGTTGCTTCCATATATTTAAGTGCATTGCCATGCATCACCGACAGATTCTCTGCTGACAGATTCCTATTGAAATTATAGTCTAAGGCTTGAGTGATATTATCGTGAGGGTTACTATTAAATTCAATAGACTTACCTTGAATAAATTTGGCATAAATAGTATCACCAATTTCCCAATCACCTACTGCATTTCCACTTGATTTACGTCCTTGTAGTTTAGTAACATTTCCTTCAAAATCACTTGAAAAACTGAGATGCACATCACCATTATATACCATTTCTCCTTTTCTAACTACAATTACGGCTTTTATTACATAACTTCCTATTCCTGGTGGACTGGAATCATCCTTAAATACATCTGTCCATCTTTTAGAATCAGTATAGAAGTATTCTCCCGGTGTAGGTATTGCGGTGCTATATCTGGACCGAGCATGTACCAAAGGGAGTGTAACCGATTCAACATATAATCCAAGACTGCTCCAATTAAAGATTGTCCGGTCGATGCCAAAAGTCGAGCCAGCGCTCGATTGGAACATACTGTACATCCTATGGCAGTTTGTGAAATTACAATTATCCATCTTAAAATAACCTCCATCACTCGCAAGATAGGGGGTCGATTGAAACATCCCATTGCACCACTTCATCCCACTATAATCTTTACCGTTTAGAGTAGAATAATAAGCAAGCTCACCAATTACTAAGTTTTGACTGGAGGTATTAGTTGAATGAACATAGATTCTATAATACTGATATTCTCCTGGATTCATTATAGTCCATTGACTATATTTCCTTCCAGCACCTTCTGACATTGGTTTAAAATCGCTAGATGTTGTAATTTCTTCACCCTTTTTAGTAGGCCATGCATGATGCTTTCCCGCACTAAATTGAATATTCTGACCTTGACCATCAGTTCCCCAATTCCATAATGAGACAACTTCACCTTGATTTTGTGGTTCTCCTAAAGGGAAACCAGATGGATGAATGTGTTGAGATGAATCGGTCCTATATCTTCCGCCGCCGACTTGATTTCCTTGGAAATCTAATCTTACAACATACATTGTATCATTATTAGTCCCAGTGATCTTTACACAAACATACCAATTATTTACTTCATCCCAAGCGACATATGTTGGGGGGTTTGGTGAACCCCAATTTGTAAATTTGCCGAAATGTCTAGGAAGATTTTTTGCGTATTTGAAATATGGTCTTTTGTCGATTGTTGTCCATTCGAAATTATTGTTTGAAACTTGAATCTCCCAATTTCTTGGAAGTAAATTGAATTTTGATTCTGCTATGCTTAAAGAGCTTAGAATCACCATTCCGGAATTACCTTGTGTAAAACTAAAAACGATTTCTCCAGAACTGTTTGACAATGCACTGCCTTCAAAAGGTGTATCAGTAGTATTTTGGTAAACAGTGTACGTAACCCCATTTATATCTAAACTATGGTTTACGTGCCATTGGACAGAGGCGGCGGAAGTAAAGAATCGAGACATTCTAAAACGGTATAAGTAATTGGGTATCAATCCAATTACTGTTGCGGTTGCGTTTCCAGAAGAACTTCTCAAAAATCCGTGAGCATAGTTTCTTGTATTACTCCATCCAAGTAAATTACAAGTAAATCCATTAGATAAAACATAAGTGTATGTTGTATTGACATTTAAGCTTGAATCACCTCTATTATTAAAGTTATTGTCCGAAAATGTAGTTAATTCAGAAGCAGGAGTAGCCCACATTCGGTACATTAATGCTCTTTCACTCTTAGGACACTCAAACTGTAACCATCCTGGTGTGCTTGTTGTCCAATCTTGACCCACAGTGCCCAATGTGTCATTAAACGCTTTTTGGGCAGTTCCACCTGATGCAGTAGCAAAACCCTCTCCAATATTGGCACTGGTCGTTTCTTCTCCAATCATACCACCAGCACCAATAATAGGTTTAGATTGTTCATCCGGATAATAACTCATATCTATACCTTGCCCTTTACCCAAATAAGCACCACTATATAGGAAGTGGGACATGTTTACAGAACCACCGTGTGAATTTGTAGTATGACTTGGTCCATCAATTCCAGCTTGAGGGACCGATATTGTCATCGATGATAATCCTTTTCCAACAAAATCATCTGCATCCTTAAAAAAGCTGCCAAAGCTTTCGGGGTTTGTAATAACCCAGTCACTTACATCCCCATTAAAACGGTTACAATTTTGAAACCATGTATTGTAGTTACCACTACTGTCTGCTTTTCCTATTGTCCAATTTTTCATACTTTTTTTCTGTCCACGCCCATAATAACACTTATCCCGATAATATTGTTTTCTCCATACAATATTGTGACTCCCCTCAACATTTTTTTGCGAATTATATCCCATTCCATTCTGAAATATGCTATAGGAATCATGATCAAGTTTTCTAAAATTACAGTTGTCCATTTTGAATGATGCATTCTGACCTAAGGATGATGTACCAGCACACATCTCTTGTCCGCCGGTACAATATGTATAATCAATAGAACCTTGTGCAAGATTCCACGAATATTTTAGACCAGGTGAAGTACCCAAACCTACGCTTGTCGGCTCGCAACACTTCGCAAATATAAACTGAAAACCCTCTGGTATATCATAGAATATAATATCATAATTGCCTTTTGAGCTTGAATCCAGAACTCGTACCCCGTCGATAGTATTACTTCCGCCTATTCTATCTATAATTTTTGTAGCAAATTCACTTTCATCTTCTGTTATCATTTCTGAATTGACCTGATTACCAATACGTCTACCTCCCCATCTATTTCTATCTGGAGTGTTAGAGGCATCAGACCACATATAATCACTATTATACGGTTTAGGCCAAGCAGGTAAATTAATACGAATAAACCATCCTCGGGTAAATTGACCAGAGGGACTATCATATACAACTTGTTCATTTTCATCTAACAATTGTACACTATAACCTCTTATCCAATCGTGTACTGCATGTGAGGCACCTTTATAGTTATAAATAACAATTGCTTGTAAATCAGAACCGCTATAATTTGTTCCTAAATCTATCCAAAGACTATACGTATTTCCTGGGTCGTTTTGATAGTTTGCAGGTACAGTATTATCTACTCTAACACTATCATCCGTGTTACCATCTCCATTATAATCAACTGGACCTAAGAGAGAATTATTATTTGCATAACTTGGACTATATTCTCTCGTAAATCCAGCAGGCCATCCATTCTCGACATCAGTACTGCTTGCGGTCCATATATAATGACTTGTGTAACCTGGATTTTCATAATTTCTAAATACTGCAGGTAAAGCAGATGCATTTCCTACTGCCGCAACATTTACATTATTGACCCATAATTGAACTTCTCTTAAACGTAGTGGTCTTTCTCCAAGAGATCGAAGTTGTAAGTATCTAACACTACTTTTACATAATATAGAACCAGAATGAAGAGGAGAATCGGCATTTCTTGTCATTAATATTTCGTTCTGCCCATCCCTTTTCTTTCCACCTACTTCGCCATTCTTACACCAAAATTCTTGCACAGAAGTAGCTTGTGGATTCATGGTAGTATTAAAATCGATTACTCTATTATTAATGTTATCAAAAATGTTAATGTTTGAATCGGAAGTATCTCCATCTGGATACGAATATCCATTTTCAAGCTCAGAATGTGTCATAAAAACTTTCATATTGGCATTTCCTCCTGTAAATTGAAATCCGAACCAAAAATCTGAATCGAAAGAGAATTTAATAATAGATTTTTTCTTATAATTAAGTTCAGCCGCTGGCCCTCCGAAACCTTCAAATGCTCCAGTAAAAAATTTCGCGCCACTACTACGAGACCATTCTAAGGAACAATTATGTTTAGAAATGATTGGCATTGTACCTTGGCTCAAATCAATATCAACTCCTGCCCCAAAGCTCTGACAATTGTAGAACATCCTATTCATACGCATCGGATATTTCAAAGGACTTTGTATAGACCAAGACGATAAACCACTTCCTCTAAACACATTACAGTTATAAAATGCCTGACCAAGAGAGTAGCAGTTTGTAAAACTCCATCCACTTACATCACCATCAAAGCGATGACAGTCATAAAATAGGTTGCCTGAATTTCCACTAGCATCAGAACCATAATTAGTAAGTTTCCAATCTCTTATAATTTGTGAACCAATTGAAAACTTCACTCCACCATTATTTTGTATAAAATCAATATTATTACCGGTTATGTTATTATCCACATATACTTCTGGATAACTGGAACCGTCCGCAGTTTCTCCCATTAAGTTTGTGATAATATCACCATCATACCAATCCCAATCGCTGCGAACCGGGTGACGTCTACCGCGAACAAACGGGCCTTCTTGACCTAAGGTCCACATAATGATTTTTCCCTCATATACTACACTAAAATTGTGACCATAGTGGTCTTTTCTAAGAACTGTACAAGTATAATAACTGCCGGAAGGTGGAATAAAGCCTAATATATAACTTACCTCCCAATATTGTACTTTGAAGTAGTGGTTGTTCGGGCTCACCAAGTGAGTATCGTAGGCTAAAATATTAAGTTTTCCTGGACAAGTAAGCCTAATTCTAGGATGTTCTCCCGGATTATTATCTTCCTGTCCTATCCAAATATTACCCATCGCATAGTTAAGCCCATTATAAGTTACTTTTGTAGCTAAAATATAATTGTTAGTAGCCGGATCGTTATCATAAGTTTCTTTCGTTTTTTGAATATATTTTTTATAATCAAATTCACAGGCATAAAGCTGATTACCTGTTTCTATTCTCATACGTGTATTTTCTCCAATTAAATGGTCTGCCTTTCTATTCCACAAAACACCATTACATGGTGTTGTACTAAACAATAACATTTGCCCAATTGCAAGTTGGTTATTATGAGTAGTGCCAGTTATTTTAAATCTCCAATATTTTACAACAGTACCAAAGTTTGTATTGCGCCACGATGGTTCGAACGTTTTCATAGTTGGTGTTGGACCGACTAAACCATTTTCAGTCCATTTAATATTTTTTCTAGTGTCAACAAGTTCCCAATCAAAATTATTCAAACTATATTCTAAATCCCATTGTGTCGGAGCATATATTGAATATGCCGCATTATCCATTCTACTAACAATACTGTAGCTTGTAATATGTTTACCAGCTGGGAAGGTTATATTAATATATATTGGGTCTGATTCAGATGGTATATTCTGAGAATGATATGGTGTTGAACCATCGGTGGTCATGCCATCTATATCTTGGACGTTCGTATCCCAACTAAATGCATTATATACGTTATAGCTCGTTGTAGCATCAGATGTACTAATGATATATCCTTTTTTCTCATAGCTCGAACCAACCGCACATGGGTCCATAGCTGCTACGGTGGCGGGGTCTATTCGTTCCGGTTCATTTATATAAAAAGCAAGTTCGCTCATTTCAATAAAATTCCAGTATCTATATCCCCCTTGAAATACCATACGATACCATTTGTAATTGCCTGGATTTGAAATGAAAAAGGCTTTTGAATATTTTAAACCGTGATCTACGTGATCGGCAACAATTGTATGATTACTACCAGAAAGATCTCCATCTTCACCTGTTTCTGGGAAAATTACTCCTCTTCTTGTATCAATTGTAACCCATTTTACTCCATCGGCTGAACCTTGTAATATCCAAGCGTTTGGCATCAATTTGGATCGGGATATTGTTTGTACACTGCGGTACCAGTTGTCACTAGATGTACTACGCCAGTATCCATATACCGGCCACATACGATATGAAGTTAAGGTCACAGAACTGTTTAATTCGAAACCTACTACTGCCGTAGTTAATATTTGATTAATATCAATACTTACATAATTCCAAGGATCGCCAGTCTCTCTGTAATTAATGTCGCGTTGTGCACTTTTCCACCACCAAGGTCCAGTGGTCGTTATGTCAGAATGATATTCAATTACTTTATTATTAAAGAGATTCTCCGCCGATGGCTGAATTGTCCAACCATTATTCGTATCATTATAAGATATGTAACTAGCAATATGTGTAGCTAGTGCCGCACCACCTACATAAGCTTGTCCGGTGCCAGGAACCCCTTTTAAGTCAGATTGGGAAAATGCGAAATTTGGAATACGATAAGGACCTCTTTGATTTGTTCCACCTATAGCAAGATGTTCCCAAGCACCAATAGCACCACTTAGAGATTTGCCTTCAAACCATGTATTTGAGTCTTCAGGTAAATTTTTAATTTCATACCAGCCACTAGGACTTGGATTATTACCATACAAATCAGCTCCGTACATTCCATCTGTTGTGACATTATAACCAATGCTCTGTTGAAAAACGGAAGATATCTGTGAAGTTATTTTTGGCTTAAAACCATCCATTCTAAATAAACTTGCATGCCCAAGATTTCCGCAACTTTGAAAAGCGCTTTGTAGAGAATAACAATAATTATAGTCCCAAGTACCACCAGCACTAATATCACTAATATCAATATCAACGCCCCCACCTAGTTTCCCGCAATTATAGAACGTTCGGACCATTGAATAGCTTCCATACAATAATTTCTTATCACCAGAATGTTTAACAGTCCAAGATGATAAACCAGTTCCTTTAAAAGAGTTACAGGAATGAAAACATTCGTATAAACTACGCGGGTCTATTATTGTCCATCCACTAACATCAGGATTAAAACGATAACACTGCTTAAAACATTTTGACGGGTTGACTCCTGCCCGATCATCCCACTTCCCATATAACACATGATTAGTATTATCGAAGTGGATATTCCAATTTTTAAATTCTACTTTTCCATGGCTTAAATAATCTTGCCAATCTTCATTATATCCAAAAGATTGATAAAACATATGGCTCATATCTTCACACTTAGTTGTAGTTATTCCATTCATCTTGAAATTGCCTCCATTCCGAGAAAGATTCTGACTACCCCGTAGCATATACGACATCTCATCGGACATTCTGTAATCAAAACCTAAACTTTCACAAGTTATGGTAGTTCCTACAAATTCGTAATCACCAGCAAAAATATAAACATTCGAGTCGGGCATAGCATATGTTCTTGATTCGTACACTTCTCCTCTGGAAATCGCGAACATAGTACAAGTTTCTTTTTGTGCAAAATAATTGCCCCGTGTGAACCCAGAGTTGTGGGTCGAGATATACGAATTATATTTCTCAATCAATTTTTCTCTTGTTAGCCAATGTTTTGGATGCTGCCCAGAATGGGGGTATGTTCTGTGGCGATTTGTTTCAACATTAGCACCTTGTCCAGTAGATCTAATTTTAACCATTACTAAATTAGTGCTGTGGGTATATGCGACTATAAATGTGCCATCAGAACTGTCAAAAGCTACAAACTCAACACTTGCACTATTACCAATTTTTCCAAAATCCTGTGGAAGAGTCTGGTCCCATACTGAAGCCCATATTAATGTGCCTTCGGACAATAATCCATTAAATTGAAGTTCTATTTCTATTTCTTCTCCTGGTATATGAGTTCTTTCGAACATTATACTTGCATTTGGAGTACCACCTGATGTTGCCATTGATGCGGATATTGATAACTTTGAACCAGTGCCAGTCATGACTCCACGACTATTATCTTCCCATATAAAACTGTTGGTACGAGGATAGTTTTGATCAAATCCAATAGCAAGTGAAGAACGAAATTGTGCCTTAACTCTATATCTTCCTCTGGGAGATCTTAATAAAAATTGTCTCCACCATTGTCCGTTAACAGCAGCATGAGATGAATCTCCTGTGCCACTATGCCCAATTGCCTGATTTGTGAGGTTAAATGTATTTGACCCCCAAGAAGTTTCTTTTTGCCATTTATTGCTCCATGTATTGAGTATCAGTTTTCCGGTAGTAGATTGGATTTCTTCACTATTGAATATATAGCGACCTCCTTCATAATATTGGCTCATTTCAATATCTGTTCCATCTCCCAGTGCGTAACAGTATTCAAACATTCGATAAAAACTGTAAGTGGGTTGTATATAGCCAAAAATAGTAACTTTACCTATTTCACCAATAACCTGGTTGCTGCTATTATCCCATTCACCGCCGATTATAGCAACTCCCTGAATTGTATTTGCAGGAGTTCCGAGAGTACCAACTTCTTCAATGCCATCCAATACTATTCTAATTGTTGCAACATTATTAATGGTATTATAGGTTACTAATAAATTGTGATAATTTCCATCATCTTCTATAGATAAATTAGACTCATATCTTGTATCTTCTCCTCCATATGTCACGACCCATATTTTTTGCGATGAGTTTTGTCCAATCGCAAACATTTGCGAGCCTGTGCCTGTTCCAATTGATACAAAATACATTAGAGAAGCCGAGCTAGCAGTTAGTTTTATGTTTTCTATATAAACTGATCTGGAACTAGCACCAACGAATAAAGTATTATTTATATCAAAACTTCCATAATTTGAGTTAGTAATATCATAGGAGGTAGAGCCATCAAAAGTCAATCCACTAAAATCAAATTCATACATTCCATTAGTTGGAATTGTAGGTGGCCATTCTATTGGACTAGATTCCATACCCCTTATAGTCCAGGAAGATAAGCCTTTTCCTCTAAAATGATAACAATGAAAAAACACTTCATTCGCATTTCTTAATTTTTCTATAGTCCACCCACTTACGTCTCCATTAAAACGGTTACACCTATAAAATATACGGTTACACAAAACTCCCCCTTCTCCATCTGCACTTGAAACATTCCAGTTTTTAATTTCAACTTGGGAATTATTTGTGTATTCTTCGGCGCCATATGTATCCTCTGTATCGCCCGTAATATTATATCCGAAGGCATACATAAACATATCTCGAACTCCACCACAGTATGGCCAATCTGCTGGACTATTCAAAGCTTTTGAAGAATGTGTACCTGTGTTTTTCATATTTACAAAATTACATCCGTTCAGAATAAATTTGGTAACAGCTTGATTTTGCGTGTATGTATAATAATTATCTCCTTTTGTAAATGACCACCATTGGTCGCCAGTAGTATCATTTTTAATTGCAATAAGATTTTCTCCATTCGAGTCCTGTCGTGTACCATTAACTGCTGTACCATAGTCATTGCGATAATATTCTTCCCTTAATAAGGTTTGAGTAATTATATCACTTGTACTATAATCAAGTACCATTCGATTAGAACCAGAAACATGTTGTCCAGATGCATCTATTCTAGCCATTTTTAGTGCAGAGCCAGTTACAGCACTTCCATCAATAACGCCAATTATAAAACCCCGGGCATAATTATCTATAGTCCAATATTGTACATTTACTGGGGCGCCTTCAGTGAAATGGGTACCACTAATATATAGCCAATCTCCTTCTCTAGCGAATTCTGTATCTTGGAATTGTCCAAATGAATTAATGTTTCCATTGTCAGAAGAACCAAATAAGTTTGAATTCCTACCAAGACGCCTGCATTCATAGTATGATTCTATAGCATTAGTTACCGATGTATAATCCCATGTACCTCCACAACGAGGATCACTAACATTTATTGTTGTATTATCTCCTAAATAATGATTATTTGCAAACATCCTCTCCATTGTGTATCCTTCTTTCGTTGCTATGCTTAAAGAGCTTAGAATCACCATTCCGGAATGTGTAAAACTAAAAACGATTTCTCCAGAACTGTTTGACACTGCAGTACCTTCAAAAGGTGTATCAACAGTATTTTGGTAAACAGTGTACGTAACCCCATTTATATCTAAACTATGGTTTCCGTGCCAAGTACTAGTACTGGAAGTAAAGAATCGAGACATTCTAAAACTGTATACGTAATTGGGTATCAATCCAATTACTGTTGCGGTTGCGTTTCCAGAAGAATTTCTCAAAAATCCGTGAGCATAGTTTCTTGTTTCATTCCATCCAAGTAAATTACAAGTAAATCCATTAGATAAAACATAAGTGTATGTTGTATTGACATTTAAGCTTGAATCACCTCTATTATTAAAGTTATCGTCATAAAATGTAGTTAATTCAGATTGAGGACAAGATACTGTCCAAGAAGATAGACCAATACCTCTAAATTGACTCGCCCCTTTGAACATGTTGGAGATGTTCGTAATATCTTTTAAAATCCATCCGCTTACATCCCCATTAAAACGATTACACCCATAAAACATGGAGTCAACTCTCAATCCATTACAATTGATAGGTTTAATAACTTTCCAGTTTTTAATTTCAACAACACTATTATTCATAACAGATGGAGTGTAGGCACTGGTTATATCATACCCGAAACTGTTGTAAAAAGAAGAGTGTAAACCATTCTCAGTGAGTCCCGTGTCATCTCTAAAATTTACAAAGTTACAATCATTCATAATAAAACGACTATTCATACCAAGTCGAATACAGGAACTAAAAGTATCCTTCATAGTACTAACCCATGTGTAGTCCCAACCTCCTACGGGTGAAACAAAATCCCATTCGGCAGTTATTTGTGTATTTACACCATAAGTATAATGTGTTAATATAGGACTTTCGGTTATCTTACTTGTTTCATCACTATTCCATATTTGTACAATTACTGGACTACTTTCATTTTGTAACTTATGTCTTCCTGTAACATATATTCTATATGAATCATTGGAATCTAAAGTTACATCTGCTTTCCACCAAATATTCTCTATTGAACTTCCGTTATCATTGCCGTTTGACGAATGCCATTCATTACCCAAATTACCATCAATTGCCTTAGATGGGTCCTGAGTGCCTACCCCCGAGGATGCACTCGGATTAGTTAAAATAATATATTCCCCCGTACTTATGTTTTGTAGTTTAATTTCAGCTATTATCAGATATTTTTGGGTATATCCACTTTGATGGGGCGAACCAATTATTTTAATCTTAAAGTTAAAGTTGTTCGGTGTTTGACTAATATCTATTGGTGTTTCGTTACCAAGATTTGAACAATTGTTAAACATATAGCTCATGTTCCATGCTAATTGTTTATGAGAAGCAACTGTCCACGTGGATAGACCAATACCCGTAAAATGCGAGCAATTTAGAAACATATACGACGTGTTAATGGGATCTGTAATAGTCCATCCAGTTAAATCCGGGTCGAAACGAGTACAGCCATCGAACATTCTTGATAGATTGTTACCGGTTGTAGTATCAGAGGCTATACTTGCAACGTTCCAGTTTTTCATTTCAACCTTAGAAACTGGGCTAAGAACCAGTGGAACTGTAAAATGAGCATGGCTGAGGCCGGACACGCTACTAAGTATTTCAATATCATCGCCAGCTTCTACTGTATGTGAACCCATGTGAACAGTAGTCCCTCCATTTATTTTGAATGAGTCTGGGGTGTCGCTACCGTTCGTCGCCGGGTTAGTATCAAAAACAAGTTCTTGGTTTGTATTAATTGTGAAGACTACGTCATAACCAGGACTCGCAGAATATCGAGGACCATTTGGATGGGTAAATAATTCATACCTAACAAAGGTGGATGTCTCGTCACTTGTTACCTTATTATAATGATATGAGTTAAGCCAAGAACCGCCTGTGTGGAAAGGAATCGTGACTGGTGGTGTTGCGTTGAATTGTTTTTTGTAGTTGGTATATTCACTTTCTACATTATAACCAAAACAAAGTCCAAAAACGCTATTTAACATGGTTCCATCAACAGTACCAGCAGCGTAAGTGAGATTTACCAAGTTACACCCATTCATTTTAAATGAGCTTTCTTTACCAAGACGATAGCAACTGTTGAATGTTTTATACATAGTGCTGACCATAGTATAGTCCCAATTGCCCCCACCCAAAAATATGTCATAAGTCAATGGGTCAGATGAATCATTAAACTCATATTTTGTATCCCATTCTGTATAATCGGTTC
>Ga0257110_1000372_pt1 | contig 22546 bp, 37 predicted proteins | sample LP_taG_7_FD_190184 | JGI IMG/M metagenome (GOLD analysis project Ga0257110, IMG submission 190184) | Marine microbial communities from Northeast Subartic Pacific Ocean, Canada - LP_J_2015_P26_10m | ecosystem: Environmental > Aquatic > Marine > Oceanic | place: Canada: Northeast Subartic Pacific...
TTATACTACCTTTTGTGTGAAGGAAGTGTGTTGGGAGAGCAATCTCCCATCTGCGGAATTAGTTTAGAGGCAAAACTAAAGGTTTCCAACCTTTCGTCACCAGTTCGATTCTGGTATTCCGCTTTCGGGTTATCCGAATACCCGAAAAAAAGATGAGTATAAATACTCTGAAGTTACGTAAGTAACAAATTACAACAGAACCAGTCGAGGTTCTTAACATCTGTGGGTAATCATTCCACAAGTAAAAAAAAACGAGGAAAACAAATGTTTAAAACGACTATCGCTGCCGCTGCTGCTGCAATTGCTCTTGCCCCTGCTGCCGCCCTAGCCGGACCCTATGTCAACGTTGAAGCAAACTCTGGTTGGACGGGATCTGATTATGCTGGAACTGCAACAGACCTGCATGTAGGTTATGAAGGAGACATTGGTGAGTCTGCTTCCTACTATGTTCAAGGAGGAGCTACTGTTGTCAGTCCTGATGCTGCTGAGAGTGACACTGTTCCTTCTGGTAAGGCAGGTCTTGGTCTTGCACTAACTGATTCATTGGGTGCTTACGGTGAAGTATCTTTCGTTGGTTCAGGTGACTCTGATATCGACCGTGGTTACGGATCCAAATTGGGTCTGAAGTACAACTTCTGATCTCTATAGACAAGTAAACATCTAGATGTTATACTGGGGATGCGACGGCATCCCCTTTTTTTATATATGGATTATATCTTACTTCTTATTGAGATGGAATGAAAAAATACTTTCTGACAATCGTTACTCATCCAGTTACTCATTATAATATTCTTACTATTGGATTACTTATTACAATAGGAATGCTACATAACCATGCACACTATCAGATGAGTAATGATCCCGATGGATATGTATTTCGATGGTGTAAGGCAAATCCAGAACGATGTACTTATAGACCACGTTAGATAAAGAATGATAATGAAAAAGAAAATTAAAAAATCGGAACAAAAAATTGCAGACTGTGATAATATCTATGATATGATTGAGATACTACAGAGTCGTATTGAGGAAATAGAAACTGAACATATGCAATTGATTTGTAAGATGGGAGAACTAAATAGTCGCGTAGACGACTTTTCTACAAATGAAAATTAATCTTTGGTACTCTAAGAGTATGAGTCAATGGAGATGGACTCTCTGTGAGGAGTTTAAGAATGGTGTTACGAAAGTAGAGCAACATGCTGGGCAACGTGAGGAATTGCGAGATGCTATGAATGATGTTGCCAATACGGTAGAGTATATGTTAGATGATAAATAACTGAAAACTGAAGACGTATAAAGAATTATACAATGGAAAATATAAAGATTAGGTGTCGTTCCTGCGGAAAGGAATTGGAAGGACACCCAAGTAAGACAGTTTGCTGTGGTTGTCCGAATATGGCAACCATTCGTGGTGATAAAATTTCAGCAGTTGACTTATCAAATGTTGTTATGTTAAACTCTTATCATCCTAAAAATAAAAAGGAAGTTCTTTCATCGGAAGATATCTTATGGCACGAACAAAGAAAGCAACGCAAAGTTCGCAAAATGGATTTTGAGATTAGATAGGGAGAGAGTCCGGTTGGTCGAGGACACCGCCTTGAAAGCGGCTGGGTGTAAAAACTTCGCAGGTTCGATTCCTGTTCTCTCCGTTAGGAAATCAAAATAAGTTGACGAATACAAATTAGTAACTATTATAGCTAATATGTATTTCAATCTAAAAACCATGGACGAGCACACCTATAATAACTGGGTGAAAGTCAAAGAGACTTTTGAGTCATCTGGGAATACTGAAAACTTTTACTATAAAAGAGCATGTGCTATAGTTGGTGGAGTACCAGATCCTATTGATAAGATGATAAACCAAGATAATGCCGCATCGGATGGATGAAATAAAATTAGAACATTATGTCACTCAAAAAGAGTGTCAGGAGATGATTGACGATGCTATTCGGAAACACAATAGAAATGCAAGTATTATCAGCATGTGTGTTGGGTGGGTTGTCTTATGTTTATTTGCTGAGGGCCTTCTCAGATTAATTGGAGTTATTCCCCCATTACTACCATGGTTACAAATTAAATTGTAGGAAAATTTTATGAAAGTTGGATTGATTTGGTTTAACAGTAATATTGCTGTGGATATGTCCCGCAGTATGATCGAAACTGGAATTGAAGTTTGGGGATATAGTAGTAACTATGATCTTGCATGTAAAGAATATGAAAAAGGTTATTTTAGTGGGGTTACAACTTCACTAGAGTATCTTGTTCAGGCAGTTAAATCTGATAGTCTTAGATACACTAGTGCAGGAAAGGTTCCTGGTATTTTTCAAATTTCACTTCCAGTATCAAAGGCAGAAGATACATTTGATGAGTTGATACCTTTACTTGAAGAGGGTGATATTATTATTGATTACAGTACCATTGACTTAGAAAAATGTCAGGAAAAACAAAAGTATTGTTCTAAGTTAGGTATATCTTATATCTTTGTTGGCATCTATGGATCAAGACATACTATTGATGTTTGTTCTGATATTTTTAAACGTACAATGTACAAATCACCTTTTGCACAAGCACCGAAGTGGTGAAAATATAAAATGACTTTAGCAGATGTCTTACTCTGGGGAACAATCCCATTTCTATGTGCCACCATTTATTTCGGGTACAGAAAAGGTGAAAATGTATACTATGAAAGTGACAAATATGACGGAAATGGAACAGCGCATTAAGATGAGGTATGCGTTTGCCATGTCCTCATTTGGTAGAATGTTTAGACCTAATAATATTATATGTGAAATGAGAGCACTTTGTAGAGAGTGGTCTGAAAACATTGATGAAATACCACCTGGTAAAGACTTGTATCAAGTTGATCGTTATTTTCTAGAACTTTGGAAAACAAGAGAGATTACTTATGGGTAACATAGCACTCAAGGCAGCACACTTTGCTTCTGCCACACTCAATAATCCGTGGGGTGTTGGTAGTTTAAGTTTCATATTAGTCTTTGTTCCTGTTATAGGAATGTGGGCAGTCCACAAATACAACTGGCAGCATTGGGCACCATTTGACAGAGGGCACCAGAGGTAGTATAATATCAGAGTTGATATCAACTGCGGTACTTCCCTTCAGTAGGTTCAGAAGTATCGGCGATAGGAACCTACAGTTAAGGTCAGAGAAGTAAATGGAGCATGGGAGGTAATGTAATCGTGTTTATCATAGGAATGTGCATTGACTTATGATATGGGTTATAACCGGATACCGCACCTGCCTTAACAACTCAACTTTGTATTTTTTGCTAGTTTAAGCATAGTTGAGTAGCAAAACTAGAATTGGGGAGAAGAGGGAACCGGTAATTTTAAATTGCCTTAGAGGTGTTAGACTCTTCTTTCATTAAATACTTGACTACATAATCACAACACCTTATAATATACAGGTAATCAAAACGGGCAATGGAACTGACTGAAAAATTCAAAACCAAGGATTTAGATACCCTTCGTAATGCTGCAAAAGGTGAAATTTTCTTAGATGTGAAAAGTCCAAAATTATTTAAGAAAGTTCGTAAATATTATGAGTCTAATGGAGTAATTTTTTCTGGAGAACCACTTGATGATTATGAAATCATGATGGACTGTTTGTATTCTGATCTAAAAATTTCTGTTGAGGTTGTTTGATTATAGTCATGGAAAGACTTTAAAAACCCTGGTGGAGTCATAAGACCCTATTATGAGTTTACGGCATCTCTCAAATGTCGTTGGTGCGGGTGAGTTACTACCGTCCAGTTTCTTGCTTCTGGTTAAAGAGCAAGTGGCGTGCATGGCAAGACCTTAGGGGGAGAGTTGCATAAACTCTCCTTTTCTAGTATAATATATACTAGGAGTTTAAATATTTTATGTCCGATTATAAAAAGACTGCACTAGTTCTTGGTGCGGGTGGATTTATTGGAAGTCACATGGTCAAACAACTTCGTTCTGAAGGATACTGGGTTCGGGGAGTTGATCTTAAGCATCCTGAATATTCAGCATCTCATGCGAATGAGTTTATTGTTGGTGACTTGAGGGATGTTAATTTTGTAAAACGATGTGTTCGTTTTACTGGATACCTTGGAAACTTCTACAGAGATATTGTAGATAAGTTTGCCGAACCTTTTGATGAGATTTATCAGTTTGCTGCTGATATGGGTGGTGCAGGATTTGTATTCACTGGTGAGAATGATGCAGACATCATGCATAACTCTGTGTCCATCAATTTGAATGTTCTTGAGGAACAACGTAAACTGAATGAAATTACAGAGCAAAATAAAACTAAAATCTTTTACTCTGGATCGGCATGTATGTATCCAGAGCATAATCAACTAGACCCTGATAATCCTGATTGCCGTGAAGAAACAGCATATCCTGCAGCACCAGACTCTGAGTATGGATGGGAGAAACTATTCTCTGAGCGTCTCTACTTTGCTTACAATCGCAACCATGGCATCCCTGTTCGGGTTGCTAGGTATCATAATATTTTTGGACCAGAGGGCACCTGGGACGGTGGAAGAGAGAAGGCACCATCTGCAATCTGCCGCAAGGTTGCTAAACTCCCGGAGTCGGGTGGATCTATCGAGGTGTGGGGAGATGGGTTACAAACTCGTTCCTTCCTGTTCGTTGATGAATGCATCGAAGCAACTAGAAGACTAATGGAGAGTGACTTTATGGGTCCTGTGAACATTGGTTCTGAAGAGATGGTAACTATCAATCAACTCGTAGATACTGCTGCTAAGGTTGCTAATAAGGAAGTCTCTAAGATTCATATTGATGGACCTCTTGGTGTACGTGGACGTAACTCTAATAATGATGTGATTCGTGAAAAGTTAGATTGGGATTATCAGATGACACTTAAGGAAGGTATTCGTTACACATATTATTGGATTAGAGGGCAAATTAATGAGAAATAAGTTTAATCTAGTTGGTGATACTTTTACTCATTTAACAGGAGGTAATAAAGGATACTCAGTACATGGAAAAGAATCCAAGTATATTGAATGGGTGAAGGATGGTGGAGAGGATACTTTTTATTTGGATAATACTATTAATTATGGTATTCGGGATCAAAGAGCAGGAATTAAGTATCTTTGGTTATTAGAGTCAAAATATATTAAACCGGGATTAGTTGAAAATATTCTTGATAATCGTCAAATTGTTGAGGATACTTATGGCACTGTTTTTACTCATGATCAAAGACTTCTTGCTTTAGGTGATAAGTATAAATGGGTTCCTGCTCAAGGATTTTGGATTAAAGAACCAAAGATTTATGAGAAATCAAAAATGATTTCTATGATTTCTTCTAACAAACAAATGTGTGAGGGACATAGAGTTCGTCTTGGGTGGGTTGATAAGATTGGTGAACAATTAGATTTATATGGTAGGGGTTTTAATGAAATTTCTACTAAGGAAGAAGGACTTTGCGACTATATGTTCTCAGTGGCAATTGAAAACGGACAGTATGAAACTTACTTTACGGAAAAACTTCTTGATTGTTTTGCGACGGGAACTATTCCTGTGTATCTTGGTGCTCCTGATATTGGAGATCATTTTAATAAAGATGGAATAGTTGATTTAACAGACGTGTTTGACGTTTCGGAAGAAATATACTATAATAGGATGGACGCTATCAAGGATAATTTTGAAAGAGTAAAGAATATGGAAATATTGGAAGATTTTATCTGGGAGAAATATTTAAAAAATGAGTTTTAAAGAAAATTTTTTCAAAGAAAATGAAATAAAGAATGTTCTCCACATTGGTGCAGATAGAGGTGGAGAACTTCCTCAATACAAAAGTATTGGTGTTGAAAATGTTGTTTGGGTGGAAGCAAATCCTGAAGTATATTGCGAACTCATAGAAAATATTAAAATTATGAATATTGATGATGTCAATAGTTTAACATTCAATCAATTAATTTCTGATAAGGATGATGTAGAAACAGACTTTCACCTCTACTATGGATGGGATGCAGGACATCTTGTTGGGAATAAAGGTATGTCTAGTTTACTTAAAGCAAAAAATTCTAGTTGGGTTTCTGAATGTTATAAAGGTACTATTCAATTAAAATCTTCAACTGTTGATACCTTTTTAAAAACTAATAGATTGGATTATGATTTCGACCTTTTAAATATTGACACTCAAGGTGCTGAAATTAAGGTATTGAAAGGTGCTAATGATGTACTAAAAATGGTGCAATATATAAACTGTGAGGTAACTTTTCATTCTGCAACCTATCAAGGAAACTCTACATTTGAAGAAGTGAATTCTTTATTAGAAACTTATGGGTTCAAAGTTGTAGGTGTTGATAGATGTCTTGAAGGTAATTGGGGAGATGCTTTGTACATTAAGGAATAACTATGAAAATGAAAATCAATTATCACTCTCAGGTTGGTCAAGATAAATTCGTTGCCAATGCTCTTAAATTTAAAAATAATGGATTCTTTGTAGAATTTGGATCACAAGATCCTATTAATATTAATAATACATATACTTTAGAAAAAGAATTTGGATGGAAAGGTATAATGTTTGAGTGGGATGAAAAATATGCTCCACTATATGAAAAACATCGATCTGATGAAACTACATATATTATTTCTGATGCAACTCAACTCAATTATAAAGAACTTTTTGATAAGTTAAATGTCCCAAATAATTTGGATTATTTGCAAATAGATTTAGAGTCTGGGATGATGACACCTCTAAACCTTTTGAAAAAATTGGATAATGAAATTTTGAACGATTATAAATTTGCTACAGTTACCTTTGAACATGATATCTATTGTTCTAGAGAGAATAGTAAAGACAATGTTGGATGCGCTCAAAATGGATGGGTTCCATTCAATCCTAAAAATTTTCATACTGTAAGAGAAGAATCTAGAAAAATTTTTAAAGATCGAGGATATTTTTGTGTCTTTGAAGATATTAAGTGTAGTGAAGAATATCAAAATCCCTTTGAAGATTGGTGGGTTCATCCGGATTTGGTTGATATGGACCATATTCAAAATATTGTTGATATGAATAATGAAAATTATGTCAATAATGATGTGACTGGAGTATCTATTTCTGCACCTAATATAGTTTATGAATTTGATGAATAAGGAAAAAAAAACTTGTTTAGTAAAACAACCAGCAGGATTTGGAGATATTCTTTTTTGTCAAAAAATTGCAAAAATTCTTCAAAAAAATACTGAATATAAACAAATTGTATGGCCAGTTTCACCCATATATTCATATATTCAAGAATATATGGGAAATGATAATCTTTATTTTCCTAGAGAAGATGAAGATTTTCCTCATAAAAACATATACGAATCAAATAATTATAATTTTTTACAAACTGATAATTGTTTATATGTTCCATTGCAAACGGCAAATTATATTTTATCACCTTGCACTTGTCATGGAAATCCTAGAGCTCACGGGCACATTAAATACAATTTTTGCAATATAGATTATAATGATTGGAAAAATTATCTTACATTCGAACGATTTGATGATAGAGAAAATGATTTGGTAAAGTATCTTGGAATTGATCTTAATGAACCTTATAATCTAATTAATAAAAGTTGTGGTACTCCACCACACTGTAAGTATCGTGAAAATATTAAACCAGATAATGAACATAAGAACATATATATGGATCTCACTTCTGGATTCTCTATGTTTGATTGGTGTAAAGTTTTTGAACATGCACAAGAAATTCATATTATGGAGACAGGAGTTTGGTATATACTTGATAAATTGGGATTAGAAAATGTATATGTATATTCCAAATATACCAGTGATTGGAATCCTGAAAAAAATTTTCCAGATGATTTTTCATATATGAAAGATAATTGTAATAAAAACTGGAGACTTATAAATTGAAAAATATTTTTATTACTGGTTGTGGTGATGGTTTGGGAAAAACTCTTTTGGAAACCTCGGAGGAATGTGGATATAATGTATTTCCTCATTTTAGGGAAAATAAAAATTTTATTTCTGGTGATATAAACAAAAAAAATATTTTAGAAAAACTTCCAAAATTTTTGAAAATGAATTCTATAGATGTTTTTATTAATAATGCAGCAATCTATAAGAAAAAATCTTTAGTAGATACCACTGATGATGAAATAGAAAATATTATTAATACAAATCTTCTTTCTCAAATTTTGATTACAAAGAGAGTATATTCTTTTTTCAAAGAACGTGGGTCTGGACTAATTATTAATATAAATTCTTTATCTGGAAAAATTTCTTCTGCTAATGAATCTATATACTGTGCATCTAAATCTGGGTTGTACTCATTTTCAAAATCTCTGCAATTGGAATCAATTGATAGTAATATAGAAATTGTTGATCTTTTTCCAGGAGCAATGAAAACAAAAATGACTAGGGATAGGACTAATTATAATACTCTTATAGATACTAAAGATGTTTCAAAAGTTGTTTTTGATATTATTTTTAAACATACTAACCTCTATATGAATGAAATAGTAATTCGTAAAAAAAATAAAAAAAGTGGAGATTGACTCTAATGGGATTATTGACTGAACATAGATTGAACTATTACATAGATGAATATCAATTGGAATATTATTTTGAAACGGGAACGGGTCAAGGAGAATGTTTAGATTATGCAACAAGATATCCCTTCAAAGAATATTGGACAGTTGATATTGATGAAGAACTTATTGAAAAATGTTATGAGAAAATGAAGTTTTATGAAAAAAATATAAATTTTTTGATCGGCAAATCCACTGAAATTATTGATGAATATATTCCAAATATTCCTAAGGAATCTCCAACATTATTTTTTTTAGATGCACATTTTCCTGGAGCAGACTTTAAGAAATGTACATATGAAGAATCTATCAGGGAGTACGGGCAAGATGCTTTTCCTTTAGAAGAAGAAGTCAATTTAATCCAAAAGCATAGGGATATTTCTAAAGATGTTTTTATCATTGACGATTTAGTACTCTATCAAAAAGATATTGAAGTTGAGCATGTAAAAAATGGACACAAATGGGAATATGATTGGTTGCAGGAAGAACTGAATTTGCAAACAGATTCGAAATTTTTGTATGAAAAATTTGAAAAGACACACGAATTTAAAGTTGATTTGAGAAGTCAAGGTTATCTTATTATTACTCCAAAGAAAAAATGAAAGCAGCAATATTAGAACAGATTGATGCACCTCTTGCTATTAGAGATGTTGAACTGACGGAATTGAAAGTAGGTCAAGTCCTTGTAAAGGTTCTTGTTAGTGGTCTTTGTGGAGCACAACTTCATGAGATACGTGGTCATAAAGGTAATGTAAAGTTTCTTCCTCACCTAATGGGACATGAGGGATGTGGTATTGTAGATAAAGTCGGACCTGGTGTAACTACTGTGAACTTAGGTGATAAGGTTGTAATGCACTGGAGACCTGGTTCTGGTATTGAAGCACCCTTTCCTTCATATGTTCTTGATGGAAAAAGTATGAGTAGTGGTAAATGCACTACTCTTAGTGAGTATTCAATTGTATCTGAAAATAGATTAACTACTGTCCCACAAGATACTCCAGAAGATCTATGTGCGATTCTTGGTTGTGCTCTCACGACTGCTATGGGTATCATTGATAATGAAGTTGACCTTAAGTTTGGTGAAAGTGTTGTTGTTATTGGTTGTGGTGGTGTAGGACTTAATCTAATTCAAGCTGCAGCACTCAAAAGTGCTTGCCCTATTGTTGCAATTGATTGTAGTAAATCCAAAAAGGATCTTGTTTTTGCTGCAGGAGCATCAGTTTTTGCTGCAGAACTCAAAGAACTTGGTGGTAAGTATGATGTAATCATTGATACTACAGGTATTCCTGGAGTTATTAGTGATGCTATTGCACACTTGTCTGGAAAAGGACGTATTATTCTTGTAGGACAACCTGCACCAGGACGAGGTATAGAAGTTATGAATGCCATTAATTTGTTTAGTGGTATGGGTCAGACCATAAAGGCAACTCAGGGGGGTAAGACCAATCCTACAGAAGATATTCCTCGTTATGTTCGTATGCATCAAGAAGGTATTCTTAGTATTGAACAATTCGTAACTCATAGATTTAAATTGGATCAGGTAAACGAAGCATTCGACTTGCTTAGAAGTGGAAATGCTGGTAGAATCATTATCGAAATAGGAGTAGTATGATGCGGAAGGTATGGACAAAAGAAGAGTTGGTTGCCTTTGAGGATAGAATAGGTGATCTTTACTTAGATAATCAGTTACCATTTCTTTTCCATCTTTCTGGTGGCAATGAAGATCAACTGATTGAAATTTTTAAAGACATTAAAGATGGTGATTATGTGATCTCCAATCATAGAAATCATTATCATGCTCTCCTACATGGAGTTCCTCCTGAAGAATTGGAGGAAAAAATTAAAGATGGTAGGAGTATGTTTGTATATGATCGTGAACGTAACTTTTTCCTCTCTGCAATCATCGGAGGCACTCCTGCAATTGCTGCAGGGATTGCATGGGCACTAAAACGTAAGGGATCTACTCAAAGAGTATGGTGTTTTGTTGGGGATGGAACAGAAGATAATGGACATCTCTCTGAAGCAGTTAGATATGTTGATGGTCATGAATTGCCTTGCACTTTTGTGATTGAAAGTAATAATCGATCTTGTGAAGCATCTAACACTGATCGTTGGGGAAAGACCGCACATCCAGAATGGAACTCTTCTTCCGTAATTCGTTATCAATATGACTGTCTTTACCCTCACTGTCGTAAACCAGGAATGATTGATCTAGGTGAAGCGCAAAAGTATAAGAAAACTGATGAAGAATACTTTCCACCTCTAGAAGAGTTTGTTTATCCTAATCATGATATGGATGAAAGTCTTTCTTATAAGGAAGCAATGTCTCAGTCTATGACAGAACTTGGTAATGAAGGTGCTATCTTCATTGGATATAATGTTTTTTATGGTAATGCAATTGGCACTCTGAAAAACGTTTCTGATGATCAAAAACTAGAGACACCTGTGGCAGAGAATCTGATGGCAGGACTTGCTATTGGTATGTCATTTGAGGGATTTACACCTGTTATTTACTTTGAACGTCATGACTTTATGTTGGTTGCAGCAGATGCAATCATCAATCACATTGATAAGATTGAAAGGATATCTCATGGTGAATATAAAGTTCCTGTAATCATTCGTGCAGTCACTGCAGATGCTGGTCCCTTCTACTCTGGCATTACACATGCTCAAGACTTCACGAATGTGTTCCGAGAAGCAGTTAGTTTCCCCGTTATTGATCCTGTTACTGGGTCTGATGTTGTTAATGCCTTCAGAGGTGCTAAAGAAAGTGGTAGACCTGCAATGATTATTGAAAGAAAGTCGAGGTATTGATATGCTAGAGTTTAATAATTGTCCATATAGAAACAAACCCTATATGGGTCCACATAGTGAGTGGGTTGTAGATCTTTATCAAAAATATTTTGGAGATATTACTGATGGATTTTTAGTAGAAATTGGGGTTGGTTGTGTCCTTGATTGGCAAAAAATGGGAACACCTAAAATGCTTGATTGGGATAATGATGAAATTATTAGAGGAGAAAGTCATACTTTAGAATTGCTTGAGAATGGATGGACTGGTATTTACATTGAAAGTATTCATGAGTTGATAACAAATGAATTGGATCCTCTTCTACAAAGAATTCTTCCGGAGGAGCAGTATAAAAAAATAAAGATGGTAAAATGTGGTGCTTCTGATAAGAAAGAAGTAGTGCAGATCTATAATCAAGAATCTCTAAAACCAAGTAAAGATACTGTAGTTGATGAAATAATTCCATACAATTACCAAGGACGTAAACTTTTTTGTGATGCAACTTCTATCATTCTCAATGATAATGAATGTCCTTTTGATATTGATTTTATGTTGATTGATGTTGAAGGATATGAAGTTAATGTTCTCAATGGTTTAGATTTTTCTAAGCATCGACCAAAGTTGATGTTGATTGAGATATCTAATACACCTTTTCAAACAATAAATGATATGATTTCTGGTGACTATGTTTTTATTAGACATGATGGATTGAATGCAATGTTTGTACATAAAGATTTTTCAAAAGAATGAAGACATATCTATCTGTAGGAATAGGAGACATGTGTTTTCTTGATTCTATCCTCACAAAAAAAGAAAAAGAGAGTATCTCTGAGATTTATTGGGCATGTAGGTTTGGATATGTGATCAAAGAATTGCTTGAGAGTAATCCTGACTATCCAAATCTTACTTCTCATCATACTATAGATGATGAAACTGGAAAAAAATATATGGCACAACTTGATCCAGTTGCTGTTCCATTCTGGCACTTTAGACCCGACTTTGAAAAAAATTTTGAAGTAGGATTAAATTTGTTTGACATTAAAAATGAATGGAATAATCAAAATCTTCAAATTGTAGATGCGGCATTTTTATTTACCGATGAAAGTAGGTTATTTCAAGAATCTTCTATATTAAAATATTCTAAAAAAATTGATGAGGATTATATTCTTTTTCATTACCCTACATCTACAAGACCAAGAAGTGATATTGCAGACATTTCTAAATCTGATATGGAATTTATAAACACTTTATCTAAAGAAACTGGTTTAGTGGTAAAGATTATTTCTGATCATTATGTAGATCTTGATATTGATGATCAAGAATTGTTCTATAATATTCCAATTACTGATGTGAGGGATTTGGTTGCAAACTGTAATTACTATGTTGGATGTGATTCTTTCTGTGCTCATTTGGCATCTAACATTTTACCGAAAGAAAATATTTTCATTAAACTATCTCCCAACTTTAGTGGTTGGAATACATGGTTACTGAGGGCATTTATGCCACATTCACCAGAAGATGTCAAGCAGTTTTATAAATCTTACATTGGTAGACCATGAGTATCTTAGTCATTGGAGAAACATGCAGAGATGTATTTGTCTACTGTAATTCTAATAGATTATGTCCTGAGGCACCTGTTCCGGTATTGAACATCGTTGATCAGAGAGAAAATCCTGGCATGGCTGGCAATGTTCGTAGGAACATTGAAAGTCTGTCTGGAAAAGTAATTGATATTGCTACGAATAATAACTGGCATGAGATTGTAAAGACAAGATACGTTCATAAAGAAAGTAATCATATGTTTTTTAGGGTTGATACGACTCAATCAATTCCTAGGATCAACTTGAAAGAACTTGATTTTGATTATGATTTGATTGTAATTTCTGATTATAATAAGGGTTTCTTATTGGAAGAAGACATTCAATACATTTCTTCTAATCATTCAAATGTCTTTATCGACACGAAGAAGATCATGGGTGACTGGGTAAATGAAGCAAGGTTTATTAAAATCAATGACTATGAATATCGCAATTCTGAATCATATCTAACTGATGATATGAAGCAAAAAATTATTCATACTATGGGTGGAAAGGGTTGTGAGTTTAAAGGTAAAAAATATCCAACCAAAAAAGTGGAAGTAAAAGATCTTTCTGGAGCAGGAGATACTTTCATGGCTGGACTTGTCGTGAAGTTTGTAGAGACTGATGACATTGTAAAGAGTATTAAGTATGCAAATGAATGTGCATCTAAAGTTGTATCGCAAAAAGGAGTTGCTGTATTATGATTATTCTTACTGGTTCGCAAGGTTTCATTGGTAAAAAATTTCTCAAGGTACTTCAAGATGCTGGTAAAGAAGTGGTAGAAGTGGAGAAGGATAATAGTTGGCATTGGATAACATACTTTGATAATTGGGATAAGGTGGAATGCATTATCCATCAAGGAGCAATGTCTTCTACTACAAATACAAATCTAAAACAAATATTTACTTTTAATGTAGAATATAGTGAGTGGTTGTTTTCTCAAGCAGCAAAGCATGGTATTCCTGTTAAATATGCATCCTCTGCATCTGTCTATGGTAATCAGCAAGGTATTATCAATCCTTTAAACTATTATGCATTGTCGAAAGTAACTACTGACTATTGGGTTCAAGATCATATCGATGAGTTTTCTCTTATTCAAGGATTTCGATACTTCAACGTATATGGTGATGGAGAAGAAGATAAGGGGGATCAAGCAAGTCCGGTTAGTAAGTTTACGGAGCAAGTTCAAAAGACTGGTAAACTTAAATTGTTTGAGGGATCTGATAAGTTCCTGAGAGATTTTATTTGTGTTGATGATATTGTTGATTTAGTTCTTAATAACAGTAAGATCTCTGGAATCTATGATTTGGGAACTAGCAAACCAGTCAGTTTCGAGCATGTTGCAGAATGCGTTGCAAAGAGGTATAATGGTGAAGTAGAATATATCCCATTCCCAAAACACCTAAAAGGTAAGTATCAAGATTATACTTGTGCAAAGAAAGAATGGGGTAATTATCAATTTACTACTATTGGGGATTATTTGCAATGAAAACAATCTGGACAAATGGATGCTTTGACATTCTTCATCCAGGACATATCGAACTATTCAAGGCATGTAAATCTCTTGGTGATCGTTTGATTGTTGGTATTGATACCGATGAAAAAGTGAAGTCTGACAAAGGATTTGAAAGACCTATCAATGATATCTGTCATCGATACTCTATTCTTAGTGCAATTAGATACATTGATATTGTTCATGTTTTTGGTAGTAGAATTGAATTGGAACAACTTATTGAATTTTATAATCCGGATGTATTAGTTGTGGGTGGTGATTGGAGAAAAGGTGATATTGTTGGATCAGATCATGCAAAAGAAGTACGATTTTTTAATCGGGTTGGTGGATATTCATCAACTAACCTCATCAATAGGATTAGAAAACTATGAGATATGTTATAGATATTGATGGGACTATTTGTTTTTCTGGCAAGGATAAAAAAAGATATACTCACGCAGTTCCGAGATGGGATAGAATTCAAGTGATAAATAAATTATATGATGAAGGCAATTATGTCGTTTATTTGACTGCTAGAGGCATGGGTAGATTTGAAAACTCTCAAGAACTTGCTAAAAAAGAATTCTACGATTTCACCAAATCTCAAATAGAGTCTTGGGGATGTAAGTTTCATGAACTTCATTTAGGTAAACCCTCATCTGATTACTATATTGACGATAAAGGTATCAAAGACAATGACTTCTTCCGAGATTAAATTTGTTCCTAAAGGATGGGGACATGAAAAATGGATAGTCAATACGGATGAGTATTGCGGAAAACTCCTCTATTTTAATGAGGGGAAAAAATGCTCCTGGCATTATCACAAAATAAAAGATGAAACTTTCTATCTTCAATCAGGCAAACTTCTTTTATATTATAGTGATATTGATAGTATTGAAGATGCAAAGAATATTATATTAGATCCAGGAGATAAATTTCATATCTATCGAGGACTTAGACATCAAATGATTGCGATTGAATCTTCAGAATTATTTGAATTTTCTACACAACATCTTGACAAAGATAGTTATCGTATCTTAAGAGGAGACTAATGGCAATATCATATAATAGATTGGGTTCTAATGGAAGACTTGGAAATCAAATGTTTCAATACTCTGCTCTAAGGGGAATTGCAAAACATCATAATTATGATTGGATGATTCCACATCCAAATCAATATGGGACAGGTAATTATGGACTGTTCGAATGTTTCCAAATGAGTTCGGTAAGAGAAAGTAATTTTGGAATCCTTCAAACGCAAAAAAATATTGTAACAGGTCAATTTCATTTTAGTGAAGAATTTTTTAAGAATTGTCCTGACAATGCGAACATTCATGATTATTTTCAAACGGAGAAATATTTTAATAATATAGAAGATTTAATTAGATCTGATTATACTTTTAAAAAAAATATTGTAGATGCATGTAAAGACATTTTTGATGAATTGAAAAATCCAATTTTCATTCATGTAAGAAGGGGTGATTATGTCAATCAACCACAAAATCATCCTCCATGTCCAGTTTCTTATTATGAAAAATCATTAAAATATTTTGATGATGATTGTGAAGTATTAATTTTTTCTGACGATATTGATTGGTGCAAGAATCAAGAATTTTTTAACGGAGATAGGTTTTTATTTTCGGAATTTGAAGATAGATACGATCATTTATCTGAAACCAATGATGGCAATATAAAATCTTTAATTCCTTACTATGATCTTTGTATGATGTCTATGTGTAATGGTGGTATAATAGCTAATAGTTCTATGAGTTGGTGGGGTGCTTGGTTGCAAACAAATCCTACGCAACCTATTATAAGTCCACAACCATGGTTCGGAAAAAATTACGACCATTTTAATATGAATGATCTAATTCCTGATAGATGGATGATCCAAGATGTATGACTTAACTTTTCTCATTCCAACAAGGATCGAAACTGATGATCGATTGAGAAATATTATTTCGTCAGTCTCCTATCTATTAAAGCATATTCCTGCTAAAATTATTGTAAAGGAAGTATCTGATAGGCCCACTTTTAAATTTAGAGCAATCCCAGAAATAAAAAAATATGTCAATATATCAAATCTAAATTATCTTTATGAAGAATCAAAGGAACCTTTGTTTTGCAAAAGTAAAATTTTAAATGATCTTATAGTTGCTAGCGACACTAAAGTAGTAGCAAATTATGATGCAGACTGTATTCTTCCTTTGTCTTCATATCACTATGCATATGATATGATTGCTACAAATAAAGCAGATGTTGTTTATCCTTATTCTTGTGGGGTATATCAATGGAAAACTGATTACAATAAAGAAATATATAAGAAATTTATTTCCGAGTTAGATATTTCTGTTTTGGATAAACAAAAAACTTTATCAACATCTACAATCGGATGGTCTCAGTTTGTTAATAGGGAAAAGTATATTGACTCTTATATGATGAACGAGAACTTTGTATCATGGGGATGTGAAGATGATGAATTTTATTATAGAATGAGTGTTCTTGGAAATCGTATTGCTAGAGTGAATGATTATGTTTATCACTTAGAACATTCTAGAACTTACAACTCTTGGTTTAGTAGTCCTAATTTTAATGATAATTTTAATTTGTGGAATACTATTAAAATTTTTGACAAAAATCAATTAATGAATTATTATATGGAGCAAGAGTATTTAAAAAAAAGAAAAAACCAATTAACAATATATAAATGAACATTGCTATTTTAGGATCTGCCGGACAGATTGGTGCTTATCTGGAAGAGTATTTAAAAGAAAGGGGACATGATGTTATTGGTGTTGACATTGTTGAAGGTTCGCAGAATGACCTTCGAGTAACACCAAACATTTATGTTGAAAGCATTATTAAGAATGCCGACTTTGTATTCTTTCTTGCTTTCGATGTTGGTGGATCTCATTACCTGAAGAAGTATCAGCATACTTTCCAGTTCATCAACAATAATACACGTATGATGGCAAATACTTTTACCCTATTGAAGAGGTATAACAAGAGATTCGTCTTTGCATCATCTCAAATGAGTAATATGAGTTACTCTCCTTATGGGGTGATGAAACGTGTTGGTGAACTTCATACCACTGCACTCAAAGGACTTACTGTTAAGTTTTGGAATGTGTATGGTATTGAAAAAGATATGGAGAAGGCTCATGTGATCACTGATTTCATTCGTAGAGGATTTGAGGAGGGTGAATTTGAGATGATGACTGATGGCACAGAAGAACGTCAGTTCCTTTATGCTGAGGACTGCTGTGAGGCATTAGAGACTGTGATGGAGAACTTTACTGACTTCAAACCGGAAGATCCTCTTCACATTACGTCGTTCAGTTCTACTTCTATTAAAGATATTGCCTCAATAATTCAGGGACAATTTAATTTGATTGGTAAGACCGTAAATATTAAACCCGGTCTTGCAAAAGATAGTGTTCAGATGGATAAACGAAACGAAGCAGATACTTATATTACTGGTTGGTGGATACCTAAAACCACTATAGATAGAGGGATTGCAAAAGTTTTTGAGGATATGAAAAGTGATTGGATTTAATAATATTGCAACAATGGGGCGTTTGGGAAATCAAATGTTTCAACATGCTTCAACAAAAGGAATTGCAAGAAAAATGGGATATGAATATTGTATTCCTCCAGCAAACAGATCAGATTTTCAAATAGACAATTATGGGTTATTTGAATGCTTTGAAATGTCTAATGTTGATAGTGTTCAGTTTTTAAACAATGGACATGCTCCGATGGTACAAGAAAGGCATTTTCATTTTGATGAAGAACTTTTTACTATGTGTCCCGACCACATTTCTTTGAGTGGATTTTTTCAGACAGAAAAATATTTTAGACATATAGAATCTGAAGTAAAGTCGGACTATACATTTAGAGATGAATGGTTGGAACCATGTCAAGAGTTCATGTCTCAGTTTGATGGGAAGGAAGTAGGATTCTTGCATGTTAGAAGAGGAGATCCAAATCTTGCAGATAAGAGAGGATTCAAATGGGCGTATGTTAATCTTCAGGATCAACACCCTGTACAATCTCTTGAATATTATGAAGAGGCATTGAAGAGATTTCCTGAAGAAATGCCTATTCTCGTATTTTCTGATTCTATTGATTGGTGTAAGGAACAGGATATTTTCAAACCAGACCGATTTATGTTCTCTGAACCAGAAGACAAATATGATGATGGTGCATTGATTCCGTATGTTGATTTGTGTTTGATGTCTTTATGTTCTCATGCTATTATTGCTAATAGTTCTTTGAGTTGGTGGGGAGCATGGTTGCAAAAAAATTCAAACAAAAAAATTATTGCTCCTAAAATGTGGTTTGGATCTGCATATCATTATCATGACACCAAAGACTTAATACCTGAAGAATGGGATAGAATTTAATATGGATAAAAATAAATCAGTTTTCAAAATCAAAGGATTTCCTGCAATTTATTGGTTAAATTTGGATGCAGATACTCATCGTCGTGAGTATATGGAGGAACAGTTTGAGTACTGGCAGATTGAAAATCATACTCGTATTTCTGGATATGATGGAAGGACCGATGATGTGTGTGAGCATATTACTGGAATTGCTCCAGATAACGTATCAACAAACGAATTGGGATGTTGTTTATCTCATCTGAAAGCAATTAAACATTTTTATCAAGAAACTGATGATGAATATTGCCTCATCTTTGAGGATGATGTTGTTTTAGATACTGTAAAATATTGGAATTTTTCTTGGAAAGATTTTGTATCAAAACTTCCATACAACTGGGACTGTGTTCAATTGACTACTATTTGCACTGGAAATATTCATGTTTGTCTTCATCATTATTTTATTAATGATTTTTCTGCCGCGGCATATTTGATTACAAGACATCATGCATCTAAAATTGTCAAGAACCATGTGCGTGGTGATAAATTTAAATTGAATAATGGCATCAAACCTCGTGCAGTTTCTGAAGATACTGTTTTTGGATCTGGACTAACATATTCAATTCCTTTGTTTTTGTATAGACTCGACTTAGGATCTGCTATTCATCCAGAACATATTGACATTTACCATAGAGGAAGTTATAATGCCTTGGAAAATTTTTGGAAAACTAATGGATGTGAAATGTCTTTGGACCAATTTATGACATATGATCCATATCTGAATAGAATTAGTGAACATTCTCCAAATACCCAATAAAAGGTTGACAGGACTTTATGTTTGCTATATAATACTGTAATGTTTCTTTACAAAACTCAAATGACTGTAACAACTGAAGACGGTGGACGCACAAACATGTGGGCTACAGAACCCCGTATGTACGTCGATCCATCCTATACTGAGACGTATGGTCTTGAGACATATGCAGAACGTGCAGAGAAACTCAATGGTCGCACTGCAATGATTGGATTTGCTGCTGCCCTGGTTTCTTATGCTACAACTGGTAGTGTGTTCTTTTTCGGATTTTTCGGTTTTTGAATACTTGACATTGTATCAAATTTTTTATACAATAACTAGTATTGTCTTTGCTATATCAATGGCATACTTCACAAAAAACTTTTTCGAGAAATACTAATGGACTTTAACGTTACCTTCCGTACTCCTGACGGATCCGAAACAACCGTCACCTGTCAGGATGACCAATATCTTCTTGATGCTGCCGAGGAAGGTGGTGTTGATATGAACTACTCCTGTCGTGCAGGTGCTTGTTCATCTTGTGCAGGTAAGATTGTATCTGGTACAGTAGATCAAAGTGATCAATCATTCTTAGATGATGATCAAATGGAAGAAGGATTTGTGCTCACTTGTGTTGCATATCCAACTTCTGATGTTATAATTCAAACTGAACAAGAAGAAAATCTCTACTGATGCACGGAAGTTTTGAACCAGAAGATCGAGTAATGGATGCTCCATCTGTTTATGAACAAGTTGCTTCTCTTGCCCAAAAATATGGGTGGGAAAAAGATGACAACATTGTAGTTGAAATGGCAGGAACTCAAGTTTCTGGTATCGATGTTGGTGAAGTCTATAACAAAAAATGGCAATCACCTATCGGTATTCGTAAGTACAACAAAGAAGCATTCATTGTTATTAAAAATCTTACCAGAGATCCCTTTGAGTCTTCTAAACCTATGGATAGAGAACACAAACCTCAACATCCATATGAAATAGTTAGTAAAACAAATGACTAATCCAAATCAACTCTATGATGATATGGAGAGGTTAAATGCCCTATACGAAGAACTCTGCTGGGCACATGATGATGAATTAGTATTCACTCATGAAAATGGTAGAGTCATTATTTACAACAAAACACAGGAGCAAGAACAATGAACGAAATCGCAGAAAAACTCAATGGTCGCCTAGCAATGCTTGGAGTCATTGCAGCAATGGGTGCATATGCATTGACCGGACAAATTATTCCTGGTATTTTTTAAGATGGAATTTATAGTAGCAGCACTGCTGTTTCTTATTCCAATTGGTGCAGCAGTTAGAAAATCATGAGTATAGAATGGGCACAGACAACTATTTTTTTATTGGCACCCCTATTCTTTATGCTCATCTTCATAGAAACTAATGAAGATGATAATGGACCCCCAGACGGAGGTATGTTGATACCAGCACAAAATCCAATTCAATAAATGACAAAAAAGACTTTACTCTATATAATGAGTAAAGTCTTTTTTATTATATGCCAAAGAATCAATTGAGTAAGGATGAACTGATATGTCATGTTCTTAAACTCAAGCATGAGGTTAATGAAGAACCAAAAACAGTTTGGCAGAAAGAAAAAGATTTGGCACACAAGTATCTAAATCGAGTACTGGAACGGATTCAAGAGTATCGATACTAGGGGTTGACAGGAATGCAAAACTGTAGTATGCTAAATACATCAGCAAGTTAAGGAACCAACACATTTCTTAACTGTTCGTAACACCCTGCAAACCAAGACCTATAGGGTGTATAAAAACGTCTTTCATATCCTTGCCTTAGGGTGGCGAGGAAATAGTAAAACCATCATTTCCCTGATGATCTTACTTTTTTTCAATTACAATGGCTACAACTCTTTCAAGACAACAATCAACCTCTCCGTGGAATGATTTCTGCGAGTGGGTAACATCAACTAACAATCGTCTCTATGTCGGTTGGTTTGGTGTACTGATGATTCCAACACTGTTAGCAGCAACTGTCTGCTTCATCGTTGCATTCATTGCAGCACCACCCGTCGATATTGACGGTATCCGTGAACCCGTAGCAGGTTCACTCATGTATGGCAACAACATCATTTCTGGTGCTGTTGTCCCAAGTTCAAACGCAATCGGACTCCACTTCTACCCAATCTGGGAAGCAGCATCACTCGATGAGTGGTTGTATAACGGTGGTCCTTTCCAATTGGTAGTCTTCCACTTCCTTATCGGCATCTATGCTTATATGGGACGTGAATGGGAACTCTCATACCGTTTAGGTATGCGTCCATGGATCTGTGTAGCATATTCTGCTCCAGTCGCTGCTGCGAGTGCAGTATTTCTAGTCTATCCTTTCGGTCAAGGTTCATTTTCCGATGCTATGCCTCTTGGTATTTCTGGTACTTTTAACTACATGCTTGTATTCCAGGCAGAACACAATATCCTTATGCACCCGTTCCACATGCTCGGTGTTGCTGGGGTATTCGGTGGATCTCTTTTCTCTGCTATGCACGGAAGTCTGGTTACATCTTCACTCGTTCGTGAGACGACTGAAACTGAGTCACAGAACTATGGTTACAAGTTCGGTCAAGAAGAAGAGACCTATAACATCGTCGCAGCCCATGGTTACTTCGGTCGTTTGATCTTCCAATATGCTTCATTCAACAACTCACGTTCCTTGCACTTCTTCCTTGCTGCATGGCCCGTTGTTGGCATCTGGTTCACCGCACTTGGTGTATCCACGATGGCATTCAATCTCAACGGGTTTAACTTTAATCAGTCCATCCTTGATGGTCAGGGTCGTGTGCTCAACACATGGGCAGACGTATTGAACCGTGCCGGTCTTGGCCTTGAGGTAATGCACGAAAGAAATGCACACAACTTCCCTCTGGATCTTGCTGCTGCTGAGTCAACTCCTGTTGCACTTACTGCACCA
>Ga0257110_1000373_pt1 | contig 22536 bp, 22 predicted proteins | sample LP_taG_7_FD_190184 | JGI IMG/M metagenome (GOLD analysis project Ga0257110, IMG submission 190184) | Marine microbial communities from Northeast Subartic Pacific Ocean, Canada - LP_J_2015_P26_10m | ecosystem: Environmental > Aquatic > Marine > Oceanic | place: Canada: Northeast Subartic Pacific...
TAAATTCACCATTTACGATATTTCTTTTTTCAACCATTTGTATAAATAATCTCTCTCTTCGGCTCCACCGCTGAAATCTTTTGCAGCTAATGTTGCTTCTAGCTTAAGTTTATTCTTTTCTATTTTTATGGGATATAATTTATCAAAAATTTCTACTAGACCAGTTTTGTCAGAGTATACCTCAAGAGGGAAACTCCCAGATCCAATATGCAAAGTCGAAATTTTAATAATCTCATTTTCCATGTAAATAGTATATCACAGATACGCAAAAATGTTTTTATTATTGGCAACGATAAATACGCTAAGTTTTAAATTAGTTTGTTATTCTTATCTTTAGCGCACATTGTTATTAAGAAGTCTAACTTCGTAATAACAAACGACATAAAAATAAATATTTAATATGAGGAGTGGGTAGCGCTATATGTCTGAAGAAAAAGAAGTAAAGAATATTGAGTTTGAACTCAAAGCTGAAGGTGAATCCAAGGGTCAAGTAAAAGCTGTATTTTCAGTTTTCAACAGCCTTGACAGTGACGGTGATGTTGTATTACCAGATGCTGTAAAATCAGGTTTTAAATCAGGTGATGTACCTATGGTTTGGTCTCACAAATGGGATATGCCAATCGGCAAAGGTAAGATTGTAAAAGATAAAGACAAAGCTACTTTTGAGGGCAACTTCTTTATGGATACTGAATCAGGAAAAGAAGCATACAACCTTGTTAAAGGAATGGGAGATCTGCAACAATGGTCTTTCGGTTTTAGAGTAAATGATTCTGAGTATGGAAAATTTAAAAAAGACGCAAGTCAAGATGAACAAGATGTAAGATATCTCAAAGACTTGTCAGTTTATGAAGTCAGCCCAGTTTTAGTTGGTGCTAATCAAGAAACTTTTACGATGGCGATCAAGAGTGATAAAGAAACAGAAGAAAAACTAGTGCAATCTATATCCATATCTGAGGAAAATGATTCTGAAGTAAAGGAAGAAAAAGCTGCACTAGCAAAAGATACTTTTGATAATCCAGGTGAAGCAATGGAAAGATCTAAAGAACTTTCTTGTGCAATAGGTATGCATACGCATAAATTAGATGATGGCGAAGAAGTATTTATGCCATGTAAAACACATACCGAGTATGAAGCTACTTTGGAAAGCGCAAAAGGTCATACACCTCAACACACATCAATGCAAGCTTTAGGTCAAATAGCAGAAGATCTAAAACAGATTTTAAGCAACATGCCCAAAGATGAAAATGCAGAAATGCCAAGTTGGTGGGTTGACAAGCTTACAGATGTAGCGAAAGAAGTAAACGAAATAAGAGATTTACTACTTGATCCAAAAGCAAAAGCTGATGATCAAGAAAAGGTTTCAGAAAAGAGTGCCAGCGTGCAAGGCAAACGCTTTTCTGATGAGGTAAAAGATGTTCTTGCAGCATTAAATAACCTCGTTGCCAGAGTTCAATCTATAGGAGAACTCAGGAAAAAGAATGGTAGGAAGTTGGGAGCGTCAGCGACAGAGGCTCTCAGACAAGTTCAAGAAAGTGTCTCTGATGCTTTTGATGAACTAGATAAATTCGTAGACGAATTTGGAACGGAGGGTGCATTGGAAACCGATGTAGTAGAAGAAGCTGAAGCTCAACTTAATGTTGATGCAGAGGCAGAAGTAGAAGCTCCAGCGGAAGCTGAAGTTGAAATAGAGGAAACAGTTGCAGAAGTTCCTGTTGAGGAAACTCAAGAAGAACCAGAAGCAGTAGTTGAATCAGATCCAACTGAAGTAGAAGAGGGTGCTTTAGCAGAAGCTTTAATACAAGCTGAAGCTACAGAAGTCGAAGTTGACAATGAGCTTGACGATCTATGGTTAGACAGCCAACAGATTGTTACTGACTCAATATTAACCGACATAGAAATAGAAAACGAGAATATTTAGGAGAAACGAATGGAAATTAAAACAATTCGTGAGCAAATAGTTGCAAAGTCCGAAGAACTCAAAGGTCTCTTTACAGAGATTGAGGGTCAAGAAGGACCATCTACTCCAGAACAAAAGAATGCCGTCATTGACAGAAATGGCGAACTTTCTTCTTTAAGAGATGATCTTAAAGTAGCTGAAGCTAAGTCTAAACTAGACGCTTCAGGTGGAGCAGTTGCAAGTATCCCTACCCCATCAGGAAATGAAGCACCAGCTTCTTTCGGAGCAGAGGTACTCAAATCAGCAGCTTACAAAGCTTACACAGAAAACGGCGCTAAGAACATACAGTCAACAGTGCCATTTGAGTTAAAGACAAACTTAACAACTACAGGATATCCACCAGAGTCCTTGAGACAACCTGGAATGTTGGAAACAGCATTAAGAAATCCTGATTCAGTTATTAATTTGTTCGATCAAATACAAACTGATCAAAATGCATTCGTGTATCTTGAGGAAACTACTTTCACTAACAACTCAGCTGAAGCCGCAGAGGCAGCAGCAGTTGGTGAAGCAGCTCTCGCATTTACCGAAAGAACTGCAACAGTATCAAAACTAGGTGTTAATATCCCAGTTACTGATGAGTTGATGCAGGATGTTTCTGGTCTTGAGGGATACTTAAACTCACGACTACAAACAATGGTCAAATTAAGATTAGACGGTCAGCTAATAGCTGGCAATGGTACTTCACCAAACCTTGAAGGTATCTTAGATGCAGGAAAATCCAGTGTTGGAACAACTGCTTTCGGATCCTACGCAGGTGGTTTGGGAAGAATTGGTGCTATCTATGGAGCGATCACATCTATTAGAGTGAACGCTTTCACAGAACCAGATGCAATAGTTATTCATCCAAATGATTGGGCGCAAATCGTCCTTCAATTAGATGCTGACTTTGCTGGTACAGCAGCTGAGGGATACACTGCGAAATCACCTGTATTTATGAGTGCAGGCGGATTTGGTGGCGGTGTCGCTAACCAACTTTGGGGATTGAAAGTTGTTCCATCAACAGCAATCGCTGAAGGTACTATCTTAGTTGGTAAGTTCGGTGGCGGAGAAGCAGCACATGTCGTAGTAAGACAAGGAATGGACATCGCAGTAAGTGATAGTCATGGTGATAACTTTACAAAGAATATCATGGTGATGAGAGCTACTATGAGAGTCGGTTTCCCTGTTTACAGGCAAGCAGCTTTCCACAAGATCACAAGCGCTTAATAGCGTTACGATTTCGAGTATGGGGGCTTTTAGCCCCCATATTTGTAGGAACAGGAGAAATAATGGGCTACGGTTATAACAAAAAACCTAAGAAAAAGAAAAAACCTAAAAGAACAAAAAAATAAGTTAGGATTAATTATTATGGACGAAAAATATATAAAACCAGAAAAAAGTATTTGGAAATTACAAGACGGAACAATCTTTGAAGGTGCTGTCTCAGAGCTTCCAAAAGCTAACGCTGATCTAATTGCAAAAGCAGGTTGGGAATACCCAGAGTCTTATTTAAAAGAACAAGGATGGGGATCTAAACCTAAAAAACAAGCTCCTGCAAAAAAGAAAGCAGCGCCAAAGAAAAAAGTAGAAACTAAAGCAGTTAAACCATCTGAAAATAAGTAAGGAGTTAAAATGGCTCTTTGTTCTTATTCTGATGTTGAAGCTATAGTCGGAATTGACTTTAGTTCTACAGTACAAACATCAATAACAAATAATTTTATTGCGTACTCTGATAGGGTAATTAAAACCTATATTGGGTACGACATAGAACAGTCAAATCAAACTGAAGTTCTTTTTGGAAATAACATGAGAGAGCTTAGTTTGAAACATCTACCAGTTAATTCTATTACCTCTGTAACTGAAGATGGCAATGTTTTATCAGAGGGAAATACTAATGAATATGTATTTCATGAAAATGGTCGACTAGAGAAAGTACTTGGCAGATGGTCAGGATCCAAACCTAAAAACATTACAATAGTTTACAATGCTGGTTACTCAACAATTCCTGAAGATATAAGGTTTACAAGTGCAAGGATTTCTGCCAGAATGGTCTTGTCGGCATTAAATTTAGGAAGCCAAGCCAAACCAGGTGCGGTTGACACACATTTATCCGACTCAACAGATGGGGCTGACATGTCAGTAGTATTACAAGAGCGAATTGGAGATTTAACAGTTCAATTTGCTGATCCTTTAGCTTATTTTGACGGCGATCTATTAAAGTCATCAGATAAGTTATTACTATCACCTTATAAGAAACAGGTCTTGGTGTAATGGATCTTGTATCCTACACATATCTCATCGGTTTTCTAAATTACCATGGTCTATTATCCGCTCACCTAAGCGAGTATGCGCGTAGCCGCGTATTTCAAGAAGAACTAGTTAACACTAAGTTTAGTGAAATTATAAAAGGTGAAACATGGAATACAAGGAAGAATCTTTAAGTAATCTCTTAAGATTACAAGAACTATGGTGGCAAGTAGACGCAAACTGTAACGACAAGGACGCTGATCTATTTTTCCCAAATCGTGGAGCTTCAACGAGAGAAGCTAAAAAAATTTGTTCTGAATGTACTGTTAAGGAACATTGTTTAGAGTATGCTATAGTGAACGCCGAAAAATTCGGCATCTGGGGTGGTCTTTCTGAAAGAGAACGCCGTAAGATAAGAAAAGAACGAGGACTTACGAGGAAAAGATCTAGTGCCTAGTAGAAAAATACCATCAGTAGAACAAGCATACGAACTCTTTAATGACGATCCTTGGCGACCATTATCTGAGTGGGCTGAAGAGTGGGATTGTTCTCATGAAAGAGTAAGGCAACTTAGAGAACAAGCAGGTTTTGATCCTATCTCTAAAATAGATAAAGGTATAGCAATGACTGTTGTTAACAGAATTCGTAATGGTGAATATTCACTTACAGTCCGTGAACTTTATAAAGATCTACCAATTGGCCTAGAAAAGTTTTTGACATGGATGAAAGAAGAACCATCTATTTACTTAGCTGTACTTGAAGCTCAACAATGGGTAGAGAAAGAATCTTGGAACCCACCATCAAAACAATGTGCCAAATGTGCAAATGTATTGGCACCTAAAAGTTTTAACAAAACACAAAAGTATAAAGACGGTCTTCAAAAAGTATGTAAGTACTGCATGAGTAACCCTTCTGAAAAATTGCAAAAAATTAAAGATAAGAAAAAAAAATTACAAGAACTTAAGAACAAGCTAGATAACTGATTTCACAAATTTTTCTACTAAAGTATTAGTATGTCCTACGATTATCAAGCATATTTAAAAGAAGATATAAGCGTTCAAACAATGTCAACAAGTAGTGTTGATGATAGAGGTTTATATAATTCTAATTGGAACACTAGTAGTACCGTTAAAGGTCGTCTAGCTTCTCGTAGTGATTTAGAACAAGAAGGCGAAACTGATCTACAAGTAGGTGAATTCTTTTTATACATACCAGGTAGTACAGTTATTAAAACATCAGATAGAGTTGCTAAGGGATCAGAATATTTTGAAATAATAGGAATAGAAGAAATAAAAGACAGGTACGGAACAGTACCAATTAAAAGACTTAGTCTGAGAAAGAGTTTCTAGTGGCTGCTTCAGTAGGAAATAAATTTAGAAGCATTCTTTACAGTTCTTCTGCTAAAACATTTGCTACAGGTGACTTAATTTCTTTAGACATAATGAAGTCACCAGCCAATGCTATTCGTCAACCAGCTTTAGCAACAGCAAAAGTTCTAGGTGACATAAGATCAGTTAGACCAGATGGTCAGGGTTTACCTATGAGACTTAGAAGAAGAGTCTCAGGTAGGATTGCAGGTAGAATGGGTCACATCCTAGTTCCACAGGGCATGGGTTTTGCTTCTCGTTTGATGAACAAATACTACGGTAGATTCTTAACTAAAAAGTTAAACAATTATTTTAATCAAAAAGTAACTTACACATTAAAACTAGACGGCAACAAAATGACTCAAACAACAAAAGCACAATTAGCAAAAAATATTAATAGAAATATAAAAACACAAAGCATGAAAGGTAAGCAAGATTTAAAAGATATGGGTGTTAACTTAGAACATTTTAACCCACAAGAAATACTTACTAAAATACAAAGACAAATGATGGGTGCCTCTGGAAGTACAGGTGTTCCAATAGTTACTGGTAATTTAAGAGATTCCATAGTAAGTAGAGGATTTAAGTTTTATGGAAGTCAAGAAGCCATAATTGAGGGTAATCTGACTATAGGTGGTTCCAAAGGTTCCGAGATAGGTGGTAAAGCAGATAAAGCACCATATTGGTGGAAAACTGTTTATGGTGGTTATTATGACTTTGCACCAGATAGATTTGTACCTCCAAGAAATTTTGCTTGGTTTGGTCTTTCTGTTGCTAAAGGATTGTCACTAGTACCAGCTCTTAAAGGTAAAAAAATATTTGTGGACAATGGAAATTTCTCACAAGTTATGACTGTTGCTAAGGGTGCTATGAAATATCACAACTTACAACCACCAAGACCTCCGAATGGTTCATTTGAAATAAGTGCTGAGAATAAATTAGAAAGTGACGGTGAATAACAATGACAGGTTTAGCAAGTAATAGTAACCTACCACCTGATCCTGAAATCATAGCGAGGGCATGGTGTTTAGAGAAAACTCCTATAACAGATGTAGTGGGTACAAGAATAGCAACAAGATTACCTCAAAATCCGACTTTACCATTTTTAGTAATTACCAACGGTGGAGGTAATTTATTAGATCCAAGTTCACAAGCAGCTATTAGTCAACAGTCAATGATTTTTAATTGCTATGCAGGAAGATGGGGTGGATCTGGATCTAAAGGTGAACCTGATTACACTACAGCAAGTAATTTAGCTCAAGTAGTTTTTAAGGAACTCTTTATAGAATCTAACGAAAAAGTTACAACTGCTAGCGGTGTAAATGGTTGGATTTATGGTTTTGAAATACAAACAACGCCTACGCGAGTAGAGGAAGCTGAGACTATGGTTGCTAACTTTGAAGTAGTAGCTCTTATGACTTACAGAGCTTCTGGTTAGTCACTGAATAACACTAATTTGCAAAATAATCATCTAATATTACCCTTGAGGTAATTTATGAAAATAAAAGTTAAAGTTAATCCTAATTATCCAGCTGACGCAGTTGGCGATGAGATATTGGGCTTAACCTTTACCAAAAATGAATGGACGGAAGTTAATGGGACTGACTGGAAAAGACTCAAAGAATCAACTGGTCGTATGTGGAACGGTGAGCTATCTATACCAATGCTTATCGAACAAGGATCAGAGTGGGAGATCAAACCAGTCATTCAGACCAATATTGAGGAAGACAATTCCACAATATATGGCGATGAGGAAGCTGACGACTCTTCGAAAGACTGGTATAAGTCGGAAGAAGAATAGCTGATCAAAATGATTAGTTGTACAACTAATAATAAGTAAGTTAGGAGAAATATATGCCAACGACATATAATACAGCAGGTACAGTTTCGGATGTGCTTATCGGCACAGGCGTACTGTATGTGGCTGCAAAAGGCACCAGCTTTCCTGGTAACACAGGATCTGACTGGGAAGACAACCCAAGCGGTTGGACTGATGTTGGTTTCTCAGAAGACGGCTGGACTTTAGAGTATGATAAAACTTTCGAAGATATCATGGTTGCAGAAGAAATTGATCCAATAAAATCAGTTAAATCTGCACAAGAGATCAGATTAACTGGTACTCTTGCACAAGCAAGTTTAGCTAATATTAAAGAAGCCTTTGGAGGTGGAACGATCGAACAAGATCAAACCACTAACTTTGCAGCTGGTTTTGACACATTAGTGCCACCATCAACTGATGGCTTCGTAGAGAAATCACTATTACTAGTAACTGAAGGACCAGGAGGTTCAATCAGACACCTAGAAATTCCTAGAGCTATAAATGTTGGAGCTTTCTCTATGGCGCAACAAAAAGCACCTCAAAAAGTGCTTCTTGCCACAGAGTTTAAGATCCTTGCCCCTGATAGTGTTGCTACATCTGTAGGAACAACAGGCGGTAAAAAGAACATTTTTAGAATTGTTGATAACACTAATGCAACAACAGAAGGAAGTGTAAACTAAATTAACTCATAACGATCGGAGGAATAATAATGAGTAAACGATTTAAAGATTTTGATGCTGCACAGGACTCAAAAAACCCTGAGCCAATCAAGATAAAAGTAAGCGGAAATGAATATGAGTTTCCATCATTTTTATCAGCGTCAGTTGTTTTAGAACAACTAACATGGATTGGGGACGATGGTGCTGTTGCAGCTTCGAATCTTCCAAGATGGTTTGTAACCGTTTTCGGAAAAGAAAACTATAACAAAATTTCAAAAGATGTCCCTTTTCAAAAGCTACAAGAAATATCACAATGGCTTATGGAACAGTATGGACTTTCTGATACAAATCAAGAATTAGCAGGCGGACTGACTGAGGATGATGGTGATACCCCAAAATAACTTTTAAGGTCACCGATGTCGTTGAGCGGTGGTCTTATGTAGAGTCCGACTTCAACAAAATATATAATATTATTGAACCTCTTGATCTTGAATGGCGCAAATTTTATAGATTACTGAGTACAATGCCTATAGAGAGTTCTTTATTTTTCGCTCCTTATTCAAATGAATATGCGGAGCAACAAGAAGGTCTATCCGAAAAATCAGATGATCGAAATTGGTATAAAGAAGAACTTGATACAAAGATGGGCAGAAAGCCTAAAGAAAGAACTGCCACATCTATAGAAGAATTAATGCAAGACCAGAATAGATACGGTATAGGCAAGGAGTAAAATGGCTTTTGGTAATCCTTTACAAGGTGTAGTAAAGTTAATGATCGGCGCTTCGCCTGATCTATCTCAACTCAAAATAGATGCTGATAAAGGTGTAGGTGAGGCTGCAAATCAAATAAAAAAGATGACAGCAATGCATGCTTCAGTAGCAGCAGGTGCTTTGATAGGTATGGGTACTATTTCGATAGGTCTTATAAAAGCAGCACAGTCTGCTATAGCTTTTGAAGAATCTTTTGCTGGTATCAGGAAAACTGTTGAAGCTTCTGACGCAGAATTTGGTAGATTAGCAAGTCAAATAAAACAATTAAGCACCATTATACCAGTAAGTACAGACGAATTAAATAGAATTGGTGAATTAGGTGGTCAGTTAGGTATAGCTACTCAAAATCTTCCTGAGTTTATTAAAACAGTTTCTACACTTGCAACGACAACTAACTTAACTGTTGATAATGCTGCACTTGGTCTTGCTAGATTAGATGCTATAGCTCAAACAAATGGTCAAACTTTTGAAAATATGTCTTCTGTAATAGTTGATCTTGGTAACAACTTCGCAGCTACTGAATCAGAGATTATGACTACAGTATTAAGAATTGCTCAGGCTGCAGCCCAGGTTGGCGCAACAACAGAAGACGCACTAGCCTTTGCTGCTGCTTTACAAGCTATTGGTGTACCAGCTCAAGCTGGTGGTACAGCTGTAGCTCGTGTATTCCAAGCAATTAATGAAGCTGTTATAACAGGCGGAGAAAGTTTAGAAAAATTTGCCACAATAGCAGAAGCCTCTGGTAGAGTTACAGCAGATAATTTTGCAGATTCTTTTGGAGATGATCCAGCTATGGCTGTTGTTTCATTTATTGAAGGCTTAAATGAACTTAATAAAGAAGGTGTAAATATAATTCAGTTTTTAGATGATTTAGATCTAAAACAAAGAAGAACAATGCTTTCTATATTAGGTCTTGCAGAAGCAGAAGGCGTTTTGGCGGATGCTGTAATGACATCAAGGAACGCTTTTGAAGAAAACAATGCTGCTCTTGAAGAAGCTGTAAAAAGATATACGACTACAGCTTCACAGATACAAATAACAAAAAATACTTTTAATGAATTAGGTATTCAAGTTGGTGAGAATCTTATACCAGCATTTAGAGGAATATTAGATACAGTTCAAGAAACAATACTTGCTTTTTCTGAAAGTGAAAAAGTAGGAAGAACATTAGGACAAATGATGGTAGGGCTTGGTGTGATAGCAGCTGCAACAACTGTAAGAATAATGCAACTTAATGGTGTTTTGACTACTTTAAAAGGACACCCTGTTATTCTCGGTATTACAGCTATAACTACACTATTTACGGCATTCGCAGTATCAGTAGCAAAATCAGAAGGTGAAATTATACAGCTTCGCAGAAACTTAGATGCGTTTTCTCAAGATGGTAAAATAACTGAAAATACTATAAAAGCTATATTAGACACAACACTAGAGTTTGACAAAGTACTATCTGGTTTAAGTTTTGAAGATCGTTTCAATACTGAAAATATGATAGCTGAAGCTATTGTTGGTGGACCTAGTGAACAAAAAGCTCTTATTGAACATCTCAATACTGTAATTGAATCAAATCAAATAATACTTGATCAAAATAGAATATATGGGGATCAAGAAGGGGTCATGCAAGCAGCAGTTGCAATAAAAAGTGCTAAAGATGTTCTAGGAATTATGGAAGAAATCAATCTTGGTATAATTGATAGGGAAAAATTACAACACGAAAATCTTAGAACGCAAGCTATGGAAGAATTAGGTATTAAAAGACTTGCTGAGACAGGCACTAGAGCTAGAGCTATGCAGGAACAATCAATTATTATGTTTATGCAGCATCAAAAAGCTGTAGAAGCTGACAAAGAAGCAATGACTGCATTAAGTGAAGAAATGACAGGCTTAAAATCCATGTTTGAAGCAATCGACGAAGCTGTAGTAGATTCTACTGAAAGTTTTATTAGAAGTTTTCAAGCCTTACCTAACGCTGTAATAATGTCTGCTGATGCAATGGTAGAAAACTTTAGAGCAAGGTTCTTGCTTACAGAGATTTTTAAAGCGCAAATTGAAGAACTTAAAGTATTAGGTAATGATGATCTAGCACTTTTCTTCTCACAACTAGGTCCTGAAGTAGCACCAAATTTAGCTAACTTACTTGCAAGCCCTGAAGCTATGGCAGAATTAGAAGCAGGCTTAGAAGCTACCGAAAATACAATGGTTGAAGGTCTTAAAGATAGTTCAACAAGAATTGCTGAAATATTAGGAAACGAATTTGGTTTAAGAGGCAAAGAATCTGGTATCGCATATATGGATGGGTTAACAGAAGGTTTTAAATCTGGTGCGCCAGAAACAGAGGGCGAGCTTTCTAAGAAATTAGAGGGTATAGCTAAAATAGCTGAAATAGTATTTGACACTGGATCACCATCTAGGAGAATGAAAAAACTTGGTAACTTCATCATGCTTGGTTTCACTCAAGGTATTCAGCAAGGTTATCCGAGTTTAGAAAGAGAATTCGAAGGACAAATGATCGATCTTGTAGATATGATAGAAAGTAGTGTCAATGACGCAGTTTCAGCTATCTCAGGATCTTTTGGTGATCAGTTCGGTGCTTTTGGTTCTATGAATAATATTACCAAAATGAATAAAGATTTAAATAAATTGTTAGCAGAACAAACAAAACTGTACCAAGGTAATACAGCAGCTCAAACTAAAGCAATCTTTGAAGCTCAGGAAAGAGTGGATTTTCTTACTTTGGCTGTGTCAGAGGGTACAGCTCCTTTATTTGAATTACAAATCGCAGAAGAGGAACTTGCAAAAGCTAAGAGAGCTAATGCTGATGAGCAAATAAAAGTTGCTGAAGATATAGAGTCAATACAAACCAGGATAGCTTCAGGAACATTTAGTGCCGCTAAAGACGGATTTGGACTATTACAAGCAGGACCTGAAGCTGTAGCTCAATTTGAAGAAGTAGCAAGAGTATTAGGAATTGATGAAAAACTAATAAGTAAGATTACTACTAAGTCTTCAGAGCTTGCAAATACTTTAGGAACAGACTTTGCTGGTGTGATTAATGATATTTCCCAAGAATATTTTGATTTTAACCTAAAAGTAGAACAAGAAAAAATTACTTTGAATCTTGACACTACTGACGCAACTATGAGTATGATGGAATGGCTGGAATGGTACACCTCTACTATAAATAGTACCAACAATGCTGTAAGCCCATCAGTCGGTACTGGTCAAAACGAATTTACAATACCAATGATGGCAGGTGGTGGAAGAATACCTATGTATGCTAAAGGTGGAACTCTTGGTTCTGGATACGGAATAGTTGGGGAAGCAGGACCAGAATTAATTAGAGCAATACCTGGTGGTGGTGTGGATATTACACCAATAGGTTCTAAGAGTGCGTCTAGTATTAATATTAGTAATCTAAATGTAAATGTTACTGGTGTTCCATCTGATCCAATGCAAGCAAGAAAAGCAGCTATTGCTATAAAGAAAGAACTTTCAAGATTAGATAAAGAAGGACATATAGGAACAGGTATCAGAGGTAGATAGTGATAAAGAAGATAAAAGATAATATAGGTTTAGTTGCAACAGCAATAGCTCTTATGGGATCTGTTGGTGCAGGAGTGCAATCAGTCGGACAAATAGTTAATACACTTCAAGGTATTGATGAAAGAATGGTTGGAATAGAAATAGAGTTTGAACAACTCAAACAAGACACAATGGTTTCAAATGATATTGCAGTTCTTTATGAAAAAATATTTGCGTTAGAAATGGCGGCACAAAATGTAGGCAGGTTTACTGAGGAAATGGCTACCTTACAAGCTAACTTATATAACTTAGAGCAACAGGTTAGAGAAGGTGGTTTTGATTTAGACAGATATTACTTATTAGAGAAGTGGGAGTATCAAGAACTTAATGATTCAATAACTAGGATGGAAACACAAGTACAAAGTGTCAACAATAATATGTGGGAACTTAACGATTTAAAAACTAGATTAGCTTATTTAGAAGCAGTTGGTCATGGACATTAAATGATAGGAAACAAAGAAAAACATTACCTAAAATCTTGTAAATCAGATTTTAAATGTGGTAATTATTTTTATGGACCTAAATATCAATACTGTGAAAAATGTAGAGCAAAGGATATGTGCTAATGGCTAATACTCATCAAGTTACTATAGGACATCTTAGTTTTACATCACCGGGTAGTATAAGTTATAGTTCTGGTGGAGATGGAAGAAGATATAGTATAAGCGGAACTCTTGCGCATACCGATTCAAATTCATTAGATTTGACACAAAACCTATACATTAGAGATGAACTAATGTCTATGGCTTCTTACGACCATGTTTATCCTTTCACATATACAGGTGAAACAACTATGTCTGGATATGTCAAAGTAGAAACTTCAGATGTTACAGTAGAGAGATTTGGTGGAGCCGGAATGAAATATAATATATCATTAGAATGGCTAGGAAATCCTGGTGAAATAAGGTTTGAATCACAATTTTCTGGAGCTTTGTTAGATAATAATCATAGCGTCACTACATCGGATTCACAATTTTTTGTTGCTCCTTCTGGGGCTTATTCGGTACATATTCCATCAGTAGGAACAGGAACAGCTCCTGCTTTAGAAACAAGAAGTGCTAGTTACAGTACAGGTTCTGTAGATTTAAAATTTTTTAGCGGTTCAAATTTAAGAAGTAATAATATTGAATTTGAGTGTAATCCAGAAGATTATCTCAAAGGTGCAGTAAAGATAAGCACCAATGGAAAAGTAAGAAATGGTTTATACAGTCCAAATACTAATGTTGACCAAACTATTATTGAAAACGGACTAATTAAAATAGCTCTAACAAACAGTAATATAAAGTCTAGATTTACTACTTCTTTATGGGATACAGATGGATGGAGAAGCGAAAAAGAATATTTTGTTGCGAAAGGTAGTTCCAAAACAGAGTGGGATGGATGGAACACAGTCACTATAATAAAAAATTATCCAGAGTGTGCAACTGTTAGATTTACTTCACAAGCAAATACAGATGGTAGCGGAAGACTAGTGTTTGATGTTTCTTTAAGAAGAGGCTCAAGATTTTTTAGTCTTGTAGTAAGTTCTTATGGAACAGCCGACGAAATACACATACAAAGAACTACAGCAGAAGCAGCGACTTCTGGTACTGGTTACATTAAATCTTCTAGTAACGACTCTGAGGGTAATCACTATATACTGGGTTCTCCAAACACACATAGCACAGATACAACTAATGGAGGTATCAACCTTACTGCTACACAAATGAAGGCTTTTGTTGGTTATATATTTGACGGCACATCTGCTGCCGGTCAAAACACAGCTGATAATATGAGAGACTCATATTTAGACTTTGTTTATGAGTATGTAAGGACAATCAGAGCATGAGCGTAAATGAAAAGCTTATGGCTCCCGGCACATTCAGTGTCAATCTAAACATTAAATCAACACCGAACTCAGTTATAAACTCTATAATACCTTGGGGAAATATAGTTTTAACACCAACAAGAATAAACCCAACAGAATTTACTGATGCTCAAATTAGAGATATGGCTAGATATGTAGGAATAGTGCAATCTCAAACAATAGGCGAAGAAAGCATAGAAGTTGAGGGTATGGGTATTCTTGGATATTTAGGTGATACTGACTCAAGAGGAATGGTACTTGCAAGAAATGCTGGTGTTGGTGCTGTAAGAAGTTATTCTACAGATACTCTTAGTGATGTTATTGATAGAACAAATTCCACACCATACGGAATATTAAGAGATGAATCTGCTGCACAAAGAGCAGTAAGAAAAGGTACAGTTACAGAAGTAACTTATGATGATACAGTATTGCTTTTTAATTTTGAAGGAAGTAACGGAGATACAACTACTACAGATGCTTCTGCTTTTACATCTAATCAAGTAATTACTTTTAATGCTACAGCTGATATATCAACCGACCAAGAAAAATTTGGTAATACAAGTCTTCACTTGACGACAGATGGATATGTTTTAGTTGCGGATAGACCAGAATTAGATTTAACTTACCACGATTTTACAATTGAGTGGTGGGAATACAGAACATCTACAAGTGGAAATCCTACTGTTGCAGTTAGAAATAATAATACATTTTCACCGTGGATAGTTGGTAAAGCCGTATCTGGAAGAAACAGGGCATACATAACGCATGATGGTTCTACCTATACTGCTTCAGAAGGTCTAGATATAGATATGGGAACTATTAATACAAACCAATGGAATCACTTTGCCTTAGTTAGAAAAGGTAATAATTTTAGAACTTTTAAAAATGGAGCTATACAAAGCACAGAGTCACGACCAGATTTATTTTTAAGAGTTAGTTCAGATTCTTTACAAATTGGTAAAGGGCAAAATGGTAATTTCTTCGAAGGATATATAGACGCATTTAGAATAGTTAGAGGAACTGCATTATATTATAACGCTTTTACTCCAGATAGTTCAGCACCTACTGCAACTACAGCAAATAAAACATACACAGGTAAACACTATATGGAATCAGCTTATAAAACCATAAAGACTGTATGCACAACTGTTAATGCAGAGTTTAAAATGAATAACAATGGAACAATAGATGTTGGTCCGCCTAGTTCTTTATTTACTGGACATAAGAATCAAACTCCGACAGGGATAATAGTAAGAAGATTGTCTGGTCCAGACCCAGAGATAACAGGTTATTCTGGTGTAGATTTAACTACAGAGTTTAATGCAGAAGATTTTGTAAGTCGTATTGAACTTATTGCCTCAAACTACGGTGCTGAGATAAATTTAGGACAAGCAGATGCTAAAGATATTCCGTATAAAGATTTGCATGGTAATACTTTAGAAAGAATTCAAATACTTTCAGAAAATGATATACCGGAGTCAATGCGTGATATAAGAGCAGAAGCATATCTTAATGAATATAATAAAATACAAAAAACTCTTAATGTAGGTTTAGAAAACTACGATGTTGCTGGTGATATTACTACTGGAGATATTATTTATGTTTACGACCCAGATGTTGGATTTGAAGATAACTCAACAGATGCAGCTTTGGAAAATAGAAGTAGATTTGAAATTACTTATCAAGGTCAAACATTACATCCTATAAAAATAAGAGTAATGGGATTATCATTTCCTGTTACAGATACAATGGGTGTTTTTTATAGAAACGCTGATGGTAATTACACTGATTTAACAGATTATGTAGATTTTGAAGTAGGTACTACACAGATAGAAGTAGGAACAACAAAAAAACAAATTAATCAAGACCTAAGAGGTTCAGCTTCTGTTATAGCTGTAGGAGGAGCTAATGAGTTTACAGTTCCAGATGCTCCTACAAGTTTTGCCTCTGCCGTAGGAACTTATCAAGATGGTAGTGGTCGCCCCTTTGCATTTGCAAGATTAACTTGGAATGAACCTACCAATACAGATGGTTCAAGAATAATTGACGGGAATATGTATCGTGTTAGATATAGACAGGTAACTGATGTTGATGGAAACAACCTTATAGATAGTAATGATAATCAAGTTACTGATTACGAATATTTAACAGTCGAGTTTGGTACTAACGCAGTAGTTATAAAAGGTTTAGGAACAAACAATAGTTACGAGTTTGGTGTTGCAGCTATTGATAACTCTGGGTTTTCTGGTGGGTTTGCAAATATTACTTCAACACAAATGCCTAACGATTCTATTGCTCCACCCGAGCCTACAGCTCCAACAGGTTCTTTTGGTTCTATAGCTTCAAGTGCAGCTTTAGTTCAAATACAACATAAGCTAGGTGCTGCTAAAACAGTTGCCGGCGCAGCAATATCAAGTCCATCAAACTTTACTTTACCAAGAGATATAGACCATTTAAATGTTTACAGAGGTACATCTTCTGGATTTACAATAGCTGCTACTAATTTTGTTGGAGAGATACAAGCACGAGCTGGACATATTGATGGAAGCATAACTGCTATAGGTTCTTTTCAAAATACAACACAAGGAACTGCTTTTTATAAACTTACAGCTGTTGATGTTGCTGGTAACGAATCTACACCTTCTACCGCAGGACAAGTTACAGAACAATTAATTGATACTGCATTTATAAATGATGCCTCTATCACAACTGCTAAAGTTGGAAATGCACAAATAACAAACGCAAAAATAGATACACTTACTGCTGCAAAAATAACTGGTGGAACAATAACTGGTAAAGAGATAATTATAGATACAAATACTTCAGATGCTTCAAATCCTGTAATAGGAACAATAAGAAGTGATAATTATGTATCTGGTTCTGCAGGTTGGGTTATAAAGTCTGACGGTACAGTAGAGTTCGAGGGCGGAGAGTTCCGTGGTACACTTAGAGCTGGGGAGATACATCTAGGATAATGGCAGCAGCAGACGGATTTCATGTAGATAGTAACGGAAACCTTTGGTTAGGTTCTAACCGAGAAACTTTCGATGCAACAACTCGTTCAGAGGCACCTTTTTATGTTTATGCTAACGGTAACATGGTTGCTAATTCTGGTACCTTTGCAGGTACATTATCTTCTGGAATTTCTATATCTGCTCCGGCAATAACTGGAGGAACTATATCCGGTACTAGTGGTACTTTTACTGGAAATATCTCTGGTGCTAGTGGTACTTTTACAGGTGATTTATCTGGTTCTGATATAACTGGTGGAACAGTAAATATTGGAAGCGGAACATTTACTGTTGCTTCATCTGGAGCTATGGTTGCAACCTCTGCAACTATTACAGGTGCAATAACAGGAATATCTGGTGCTATTGGTGGTATCTCAATTAACACTGGAGATATACAAGCAAACTATTCAGCAGGGAGTACTGGATTTAAAATAACTAGTAGTGGTGGTGCAGAGTTTAATGGACCAATATTAACATTTGGTAAAGTTGTAGGCTCACCATCGTCTACAAATTCAATTGAAATTGGTGATGCTAAATTGTATAATGCTGATATTAGCTCAACAAGCTCTTTAGTTTCAACAAAGTCATTTATCGTTACTCCTGATGGAGATGAAGATAATCCATCTCTTGCTATAGACGGACAACACGGAACATTGGGATTTTTTGTAGATGTACCTTTAAGTGGTGTATCAAGAATGCAGATAACAAATGGTGATAATAATGTTGCATCTTGGAGTACAGCAAATAGTGATTTTACAGTTAATGATAAGTTAGTTTTAGGTGGTTCAATTCAAGTAGGTGGTTCAACAGGTGGTAATAGTCAATACATTGGAAAAAATTCAAGCGGTACATTAGGTTTTCATACTTTACCTTCTGGTAATGACCACCCAGATAGCGACCATAGTTTTTCAGCTACTAACCACAACCACAATAGTGCTTACTACTCAGCTTCTGCTGGTTCAGTTCTTGCAGGTGCTTTGAGTTCCCATACAGGACATGCTACTTCTTTAAGTATAAATAGTAATGTTTCTAATAATAACTCTGGTGGTTTATTTGTAACAGCAGTATCTGGTTTAGGAATCACAAGAACAAATATTGCAGGTACGACAATGGACACTCAAAAAGTTCGTCCTAGACAAGACCAAGCATATGCACTTGGAGAGTCTGGAAGAAGATACACTGTAGGTTATTTTCAATTTGGTACAAGTACTTCTGATGAAAGACTAAAAGAAAACATAGAAGAATTAAATTTAGGTCTTGATTTTATTAATAAACTTCAGCCTAAGAAATACAATTGGACAACTGAAATAATTACAGATGATAACGGTGAAGAAATAATTAAAAGAGGCGACATAGCAAATATTGATATGTTTGGTTTTATGGCTCAAGATGTATTGGCAATTGATGATTTAAATGATGATGTTACTTATGGTATAGCTAGACACGACACTGAAGAAGATAGTTATGATTTATCATATGAGAATATGATTGCTCCTTTAGTAAAAGCGGTACAAGAACTCTCAGCTAAGAATGATGAGCTACAATCAAGAATAGAGGAACTGGAAGGATAATGGCTGAAGAAGTAAAAAAACCTAAACCTAAAAAACCTGTATTTGAATACAAAATATTAGGACACAGCGATAAATTAGGTCTTATTTTAGAAACTTTATTAGAGCTTGAAACTGCCTTATTTAGTCACAATATGAATATGTTAGATGAAAATCACTCTGAGTATTCACAATGGAAAGCTACTAATGATGAAATTGTAAATGAAATAAGTAGATTGAGATATGTATATGAAAGGATGGGCGGAGGCTGGGAGAACTTTGATGAGTTTGCAGAACCAGAGTACGATGAATACGGCGAGGAAGTATAATGACACAAACTAACAATGTTCATACTTCTACGGAAATGGCTACTTCGCAATCTTTTTCACATTCATTTCAAGGATTCCAAAATGCGAACTACACTACTAAGATACAATCGTTTCAAGATATTATGTATCTTGATGGTAAATCAATATTTTCCGACGGCGCACTATCTATAGGAACATCTTCAAACAACCCTGTATATTTAGGTGCTGACTCTACTGCTTATTTAAAAATAGAAACTGATGGAAAGATAAATTTTTTATCTGGAAAAATGTCTATCAACGGGAACACTGGTTCGGTAGGACAAGTTCTTAGAACTGATGGTAATGGAAACTTATCATGGGTAACTGTAGACTTTACACAGTATGCATTTTCAAACTTAGCTGTATCTGGACAAACAACAGTACAAGCTAACTCAACAAGTGATACACTAACTTTTGCAGCAGGTTCTGGAGTTGATATTACTACTTCCGGTTCTACTGTAACAATTGCCAGTTCTGCAACAGCACACAACGCATTTAAATTTATATCGGCTGCGACTGGTGCAGGTAGTGCTTCTGGTAATAATATTGAAGCAGATGCGCAAGGAGATACTCTTACTTTTGAGGCTGGTACTGGTATACAGTTGACTACAGACCCGAACAATGATAAATTAACTATCGCAGCGAGTCAAAGTGGAGAAACAAATCAGAATGCAATAACTTCTATAGGGGTATCTGGTCAATCAACATTATCTGCTGGACAAACAAGTGAAACAATTAGTTTTGAATCTGTTGTAGACAGAAATATTGTAGAGATTACAACAGATACTTCTACAAAAAAAGTTAACTTTAAAACTAAGTTACCGAGAACTTTAAGTATGAGTGGTAGAATACCAACAAGGCTCAGTGACGGTACATTATCTGGAATGCCAATAAATAACCACTTTGTAAATCAAACTGTATCAGGTGCGGTTGCAAGCGGTGGAGGTAATTCAATAGGTTTAAGTACAAGAGCTGTTGTTTGCAATAAGTCAAATGGAACTGTAAGCAAAGTACCAATGCCAGCTTCTAATAATAATGGTTTATTGTTTAAGTTAAGAGAATCAAATGGTTCTAGCACACAAGATTTTGAAGTAGATATGACAGAAAGCAATATATAAATGGCAGTAAAAACTCCAATTAGGTATGTATTTGATTCGAATGGTAATATAACCGAGTTTTCAGAATTTCAATCATCAGATTTTATAGGTATATCAGACGGTGGAACGGGAGCAATAACAGCTTCGGCTGCAAGAACTTCTCTAGGATTACAGATAGGTACAGATGTTCAAGCGTATGATGCAGAATTAGCAGCATTATCTGGACTTACTGCAACTGACTCTAATTTTATAGTAGGTAATGGAAGCACTTTTGTAACAGAATCCGGGGCAACAGTAAGAGACTCTCTAGGATTAGGAACATCTAATTCTGTACAATTTAGTACTATTCTTACATCAAACCTAACTATTAGTGGAGCTTCCTTAACATTAGAAGGCGCTACTAATAATTCATTTGAAACAACAATAGCTGTTACAGACCCGACAGCAGATAGAACAATAACTTTCCCAAATGCTACAGGAACAGTAGCACTTACAAGCGACATTTTAGCTGTAGATGTTGATATAGCAGGAGATAGTGGTACTGGTTCGGTAACCGATGCACAAACTCTTACAATAGCAGGTACTAGTAACGAGATAGAAACTACTGCTTCAAACCAAACTCTTACAATAGGATTACCTAACAATGTCACTATTGGTAATAATTTAACAGTCACAGGTAATTTAAATGTTCAAGGAACTCAAACAATATTAGAGACAGAAACTTTAACAGTAGATGATAATGTAATAGTTTTAAATTCCAATGCAACAGGTTCTGCTTCAGTAGATGCTGGTATAGAAATAGAAAGAGGAGACGACTCTAATGTAACCATTGTATGGGACGAAACAAATAATAGATGGACTGTTGGTTCAGAATCTTTTGTTGCTTCTACTTTTATAGGTAACTTAACCGGTAATGTTACAGGTACAGTTTCTTCTTTATCTGGATTAACAACAGATAATTTAACTGAAGGTTCTAGCAATCTATATATTACTGATGAGAGAGTAGACGATAGGGTAAACGCTTTAATTATAGGTGGCTCTGGTGTAGATACAGCTTACGATGATTCTGCTGGAACATTAACACTTACTGCAGATTTATCTGAAGTAACTACAGATTTAAACGAAAGAGTTGATGATAGGGTTTCTTCATTACTAGTAGATTCTGCTTCATCAGGGATAGATATATCTTATGATGATTCCAATAATCAGTTAACAATTAGTACAGATTTAGGAGAAATTACTGCAGACTTAAACGAGAGAGTTGATGACAGAGTAGATTCGCTACTTACAGCAGGTTCTAATGTCTCATTAACTTATGATGATTCTGCAGGTACTTTAACAATTGCATCTACTGATACAAATACTCAGCTTACTCAAGAACAAGTTGAAGATTTTGTTGATGGTGTAATTGTAGGAGGTACAAATGTTACAGCAACATATGATGACTCAGCAGGAACACTTACACTTGCTTCTACAGATACTAACACTCAATTAACACAGGAACAGGTAGAAGACTTTGTTGGTGGAATGCTTGATGGTACAGAAACATTAATAACTGTAGGTTATGATGACACTAACGGAAATATAGATTTTGTTGTTGATAACGATTTAGCTAATTATTCAAATACTAACTCTGCTTTTATTACTAAAACAGGTATTAGTGTTACTGATGCTGGTGGAGATGGAAGCTTAGCTTACAATAACTCTACTGGTGTTATTACATACACAGGCCCTTCACAAGCTGAAGTTCTTGCACATGTATCTGCTGGAACAGGAATTACAATATCTGGTGCTGGAGCTATAGCGACAACTATAACTCAATATGCAGATTCAGATGTTCAGTCTTACTTATCTGGAGGAACTGGTGTTACTTTATCTGGTTCTGGAGAATTTAGTATAGGACAGGCAGTTGCAACAAACAGCAATGTTCAGTTTAACAATCTTCAAGTAGATGGTGTACTAACTTCTAATGATATAACTTCTACAAATATTTCTATTGATGGAAATGCAACAATTACTGGTAACTTAACAGTCGAGGGTACCTCTACACAAGTTGATTCTACTACTGTAACCGTTGCCGACCCACTCTTTAAATATGCAAAAGACAATACAGGTAATTCTGTTGATATAGGTTTTTATGGTAAGTATGTACAATCTTCTACTACTAAGTATGCAGGTTTAGCTTGGGATGCAAGTACTTCTGATAAGTTTAGATTATTTCATGGCAATCAAACAGAACCTACTACTTCAGTAGATATTACTGGAACAGGTCATACAACTGGTACTTTAATTGCAAACCTAGAAG
>Ga0257110_1000374_pt1 | contig 22534 bp, 14 predicted proteins | sample LP_taG_7_FD_190184 | JGI IMG/M metagenome (GOLD analysis project Ga0257110, IMG submission 190184) | Marine microbial communities from Northeast Subartic Pacific Ocean, Canada - LP_J_2015_P26_10m | ecosystem: Environmental > Aquatic > Marine > Oceanic | place: Canada: Northeast Subartic Pacific...
CTATGGGCTATCAGGCTGGATACTCAAACACTTCTGGAGGATATAACACTAATATCGGTATGTACGCCAGCTATTACAACACCACTGGTCAAAGTAATAGTTCTCTAGGCTATTATTCTCTTGGTTATAATTCAACCGGCGGATACAACACAGCAATTGGTTATCAAAGTTTACATTATAGTACTACTGGTAGCTACAACACTGCAATTGGTCTTAATTCAGGACTTAGCAACACCACCGGCTCGGGTAACACTTTTCTTGGATATAGCGTTAATGCGACTGCTGCAACTACAAGCCACTCGATTGTTATAGGTAAAGATATTACAGGTATTGGCGGTGCTGGTTATGTCACTATCGGCATGAACAGCACTAGCGACAAGATATACAATAACTTCCAAGCTAACGCTACATGGACCAGGAACTCTGATGTTCGACTTAAGAAAGATATCGCTACAAATACAGACTGCGGACTTGATTTTATTAACGATCTAAGGACCGTTACATACAAGTGGAGGGCTCCTTCTGAACTAGATCAGGCGATGTCTGAATACAATCCAGACAAGACAGAAGCTTCCCATGGAGGAAAAATGTATGGCTTTATTGCACAAGAAGTTAAGCAAGCTTTAGATGATAACAATATCACAGACTTTGCAGGCTGGACGAACCCTAGCTGCGAGGATGATCTCCAAGGCGTCAGTTACGAGATGTTTGTTATGCCTCTAGTGAAATCTGTACAAGAACTGACTACAATGGTTAAAGAACTACAGGCTGAAGTCGCTGCGCTGAAAGGCGTCTGACATTTACCAATCTTTTAAAGTTAAATATGGAAACTCCTACTGCTGAACAAATCGCAAAAAACTACTCTGCTGCTCTTGACAGCGTTACATTAATCACCGAGCTAATGGCTCTTGAATCACGCGATACCGAACAAACAGATACAGTTGCTCGTAATGTCGAGCACCTTGAGATCATGGTCGATAAGGACTACTGGACCTCAGAAGATCTAAGTCCTTTGAACAACGCCATTACAGCCGGGAAAGCCTGATAAGTTAATCTCCTAGATGCGGATTTCCGCATACAGGGGTGTACAAAACCTGCTTTATGGTTTAAGATATAGATGTACATATTTAACGTTAACGTATGGAACCCACTGAACTTAAGACTAATTTCACCGAGCAGCTCGAGAAGCTCAACAAAGAGATTGGGCAGCTACGCCAAGCCCTAGCCCAACGCCAGGAACTTGCCCTCAAGCTCCAAGGAGCTGTTGAGGCAATGCAACTTCAGCTTGGCGAAGAGCCAGGTGGTGAGGCCGAGCCTGAAGCAGTTGCCGCAGCAACCGAGGTTGTAGAAGAGACAGCAGAAGTCCCTGCAGCCTGATAGCATATAGGGCTCCTTGAGCCCATCTGATCTAACTTATAAATAAAGAAAAGCGGGTAGGGGACTTAATCCTTACTCGCTTTTTGTTCTTTAAGCACAATTTCTGGTTCTGAGATCCTAGGGTTTAGTTTACCCCCCAACACCCAGATTTTTTCTGGTTTCTTGCCAGCATCGTAGTATAGGTCAAATATATCGACCTTTGTATGAGATCTGACTACATCGGTGAGGACAAGGTTGTGCTCTGTAAGATACTCCACTCCGTGGCAGTCGGTGGTGAGCTTTGACAAATCAATCTTGTCAATCTCCACTTTTTCTCCAACGATCTTTACTTTTGCTTTTCCCATTAAGAAATTCTTTCTGTTTGTAAATTTTCTGCCACTTTTATTATATTATTAATTGCCATATTTGTCCACCGCCTAGCCTCGGGATCTTTGCCGGTTATATTTATCATCTCTCCCAGATCAAATTTAGCATCAGACGGTGTCGGCCAGCCTTCTTTGATATAATCTAGCATCCACTCTCGGACTTCTGGCTTCAAGTACCTTCCGCCAATTAAGTTCCATATTGCTTTGCTCCAGACAAAAGAGTCGCCATTAGACAACACAACGATGTCTCCTGGATCTTTTTCTGAAGGGAACTGTGCGTTACCTCTAGGCAACCTGGTTATTTTCATTAATAGCTTCCTTGTTCTGTGATATCAACGCCACCACTTTCTTTAGCAGGGGCCGACTCTTGCTCTTTAAATATCTCGTCTAATGTGACTTCTAGCTGCCTGATCATAGTCTGAACTAAGAGCTTATTATTACTAGCTTTTGCGTCAGCATATGCGTCAATTAGTTCGGCGAGGGCTTCTTTGTTCATTTGCTATAATCCCGAGTGATGTTTAAAGTTACATAGACCTATAAACTAAAAACCTGGGGTTTATTCTCGATGGCGTCTAATATTAAAGACTTTGAGATCTCAAAAACGTTTAGTAACGTTCTTCTCACAACAGTAACCGGATCTCCAGACACAGATGGAGTACCTACTCTATCTATCCCTGCTACCTTAACTGGTTATGCTCCATTGAGAGACCAGGGCAGACTGCAAGATGGATTCGGAACTGAGATTCCCTTAGTGCTATCTCGTAACTTAATTGAAGTAGAGGCTACTCCAGTCTCTATTAATTCTGTTATTCGCAGAAGGGATCTTCATGCCTCTAGGGCCCAACAATTTGTTCACAACTTAATCTGGAGCTGAATTTAATCTAAATCATGGCACAAGTTTTCCTACCCTCTAACATTTCTTCTAATGTTTTCAAGTCTCCAACAAACATTGAGACTTCTGATACAAATCGCATCCTCACGGTGCCTGCTGCAGTTAACCCCCTGACAGATGCAGAAAAGAATTTCGTCCTTATCACATCGTTGGTAATCAGTAATAAAACCCTCGGTTCTGTTTCAGTAAACGCAAAAGTGAGTAACTCGACGACTTCTGCTTATATCCTCTATAACGTTAATGTCCCTGCGGGCACCGCTTTTGAAGTTATCCAAGGAAATAAGTTTATCCTTAAAGAAGGTGATTCTTTATATGTTTGGCACGGATCTAATAGCTCAAACGTAGTTGATGTAATGACTTCCTTCACTCTACATCAGCCTAACGCACCTTATAACGCTTGATGAAAAACGATTTTTTTGAGTCTGTATACAAGATAGACGGTAAACTACCGGACCCCTACGGTGTCCTTAGCGTTATCAAGACGGCTTCAGATGCCGATTTGCCCTCTATTATCTCACAGATAAAAAAAGATGGGCTTGATGTAAATATCAATATTCGCAGGGAAGTTGAGAAATATGAGCATCAAAGAGATATGTCATCGTGAAAAAAGTTTAAAGTAAAAAAGACATATTCTTTGACATGAGATACATACCTTCTTCGGGAAGACAATTTGTTCTCCAAGTCCCCGAAGATAAAAATTCTTACATCAACGTTAAAAACTACGATGCAAGGGGACTAAGTACTGTGTTCAATGGGAGCATCATCAATGGCGTAGCTGATGAACTCTCTATTGGCAGTATTAATGACGGTGACACTGGAACTCTTCAGCAATATATTCAGATATTAACAGCCGGAGTCGAACTTCAGGCGCACATATACAGAGCGGTTGGTAACGCCCAAGCCGAAAACCCTTTAGTTACTGCTAGCGCAGTGACCAAAGACGTTAATTTCTCCTCTAGTGGGATTACATCTGATATTGTAAAATCACTAAAGTATTACGTTTTTGCCTACGACGTTTCTACAGGCAGGATGCCTTACTCTGTTAGTATTATTGATCAAGACACGAGCAATAATGCTTTCACAGGAGTATTAGATCCTGACAGGTGGAATGAAGATCAGTACGTAGATATCAACTTCACAAGGGCTGGGCAAAATGTTGTCCCTATCATATACAGAGTCTGGGGATCTAGAGTAGAGTTCTTAGGGATGATCGGAAATGCAAAGATCGGCTTCCCAGGAGCGGCTCTTACTAGCTTTAGAGACTTCGGATTAAAAGAGATACCTAGTTGGAATAACTCAGATTCTTATTGGTCTCCTGAGTTTTTAGACGGCGTAATTCAAATCTTAGGTGGCGTTCCCACTCAGGTTAAGAGGATCATCGGAAAAGAGCATTTAAAAATCAAACCTATTGTAGAGAATTCCCTACCTAACTACCTTCAGTGCGAAGCTGTTCCTGACGGGTCGTTAGTTAACGCGCTCTCTTATCAGTTCAATGACGAAGTAAAATTTGTGATTGACGATACTCAACCTATTAGAAACGCTATCAACCTTGCTCAATCGGGAGCAATTAAAGAAGTGTTCTTCCCAGCAGGAGTATATCACTTAAGAGACTCTTCCTTCTTAAATACTTCACAGATCGATTATAGCAACATCTCATTAAGAGGTGTTGGCGAAGGATCTATTATTAAGAGGCTTCAATCTCAGCTATCTTCAGCTAACAACCCAGGCCTTATTAATTTTACAGGAGCTAGTTCTTCAGATCCTATCAAAGGAATAAGATTTAGATCTGTAGTTTTTGATGGCAACCGTTCTTCTACGGTCTCTCTTAGTGGACCTCTGTCTAATTCTGTTGATCCTTCTAGGTACATCTCAGAGACATTAGTCTTCTTAAGATTTGCCGATAACGTAGTTTCCAACGAGTCTAGATTTGTAGATTCAGGTGGGTCTGGACTCCATCTTGAGTCGTGTGATAGCTTCTTGTTCACAAATAACATCTTCTCCAAGATGGGCAGATCTTACGAACCAGAAGTAAGACCAGTTGCAGTGTATAATAGCACTAACGGAATTGTACAAGGAAATATCTTTGAATTTGCGACTGATGGCCCCTTCTTCTTCGGAGTAGATTTCTCTACTATTAATAATAACATTATTAGATCTTGTGGAGATAAAGGCGTTGTTCTAGAGACTTCTTATCAGTGGAACGCTGGAGACAACCTAGCGTACTCTGACACTGACTCTTTGATCAGATCTGTTGACCAATACAACAATGAGTACTCTAAAGCTCCTATTGAGATTCGTAGAGGTACTTCATTAGAGCCTATCTACTTTACAGTTACTAACGGCGGAGAAAGCGTAGGAATTAAAGAGAACACTCTTATTGCAGACATTTACGCCCTTGATTCTGCAGGTCAAAAGAATATTAATAACAAGACTGGTTCTTTCAAAGTGATCCAAACAAAGGATCAGTTAGAGGCCGGGATCTTCTCTGTTACTTTACCGGGCATTGGTCCTAGTACAGAAATCGACGGAGTTATAGTTCCAGCAACTAACGAGTTTTCCTTATTAGACCCAACCAACGGTCAATATGGATACATGTACGAGGTATCTGCTACGGTAAGGCTTGGCTCATCGGGAAGAGGATACGTACCAACAAATATCAGAGAGCTTTCAACAGGGGGAAATAACTACCTAGCCATTAGGCTTAGAAACTCTTCTGAACTATTGTCCTTCCAGATATATAATAGCGCTAGTTCTGAAAATGATAGCATTGTCATTAGCGGATATAACAACACTGATCTAACAGGATTAGAAGAGAGTCAAGCATATCCAGTAGTAGGTGTGGATATAAATACTAACTCCCTGCTTATAAATACCATAGCATCACTAAGTCCTGGTGACTCAGGTGTCGACTTCCTTGGAGGCCAGCTATTCATTCAAAGAAGCAATTATCAAATTGCAGACGGCAACATAGTTGTTAATTGATTCACTAATTTCTTTCTATCATCATGGCTAATAAAAAAACTATTATCGGAAAGACAGCCCCGGTGCCTCTTGGCCAACAAAAGGCTGTCAACTCACTACCAATTGTGTTCGCGGAAGACCAGCCCCCGATCCCGGTAGAAGAGCAAAATAAGATCCAGTCAGAAGTTGCTCTTTCTCTCTTAGGTATCCCTAGAGCCGAAGTTGCCCTAGGTATCTTTGCAGACGTTAACACCTATGATATCAACCCTTCTGAGTGGTCTCAGTTTCCTATCGAGAATGACGTTGATACGACTCCTCCCACAGGACTCAACCACCTTGCAGAAGAAGCCGGTGCTGAACTAGTAGCTGCCACAGGCAGAACAACTATTCTCACATCTAAGAGATTCTTCCGTTATCAGCCTGGACGTGTATCCTCTTCCACCATGGGTGTGAAGATGAATACGACAGCTAATACTTACGATTCAGATACCGCCAACAGAGACATAATGAAGGGCGCTCCTTCGATCAAGAAGTGGGGCATCTTTGATAAGTTTGATGGGTACTATTACGAAGTTGCCAATGGTGGTGAGAAAAACGATTTTAGATGTGTAAGAAGGACGCAGGCTTTAGTATATAGCCAACCTTCAGGATTGTCTGGAGGAGATAGATGGACCGCCGTTTCTGCTTCCGTTGGGAAAACCAATATTAAAGCGGGCAACTGGGGCGAAGTTGGAGTAGACCCAGTCGTATATAGAAACGGACTTTGTTATGTAGCCGCTGCTATTAATGATCCTAGCCTTGTGTACAAGCCAGGTGACGTAAGAGATATTGAAGCGGGGTCTGCTGGTGTTAATGATTTTGAATACGAGGAAGGATATGCCGTAAGATTAGCTTATAAGAACACCTCTAATGCCTTTGTCGAGCATATGTCAGGGCGGAAGTTTCAATTCCCCTTTGACCAAAAAGACGTCGCTAAGACAAGCGCCGATTATCTTTCTTGGAAGGACAACGGCCTATTTTTAAAGCCTACTTCTGAATACATTCGTCTAGATGCTCACTGTAAGTGGGAGGATATTCTCACGAACTTAAGCAGAGGCGGTGGCACTAATTTTACAGCAGAGCTAGGGCTAGATGGCACTGGCGATGCGGTAGATACTTCTGTAGGAGACGCAAGATACGGGTATGACACCGACCCTGACGAGGTAGCTAGCGGAAGTAAGTGCTGGAACCTACTAGTAACAGTACAAGGATCCAATCAAGTCACTAACTCAGAATTTGATGCCGCTTTTGGTACCGATAGCCACAGATCTGCTAGTAAAGAATATTCTACAGCAGGTGGTTCGGCCGGTGCAAGAAATGTAACCCTTAAAGAATGGTTTAAGCTTTGTGTTCCTCCCGAGTATCGTTACGTTTATGAGTGGAGACCTGTTAGGGCAATGTTCTCTGGAGATCAGCTTAACGGTAGCAGCAATGTTGTACGATGGAGTGATGTTTCTACAGCAAACGTCGATCCTACAGACATCTCTGTCAAGAGACCCGGCGATCCTGTTATTCTCGATAACGCAGAATTAACTGCTCAGTCCCAATACAATATCGACTTCACAAAAGTGACCATGTGGAAGATCGAGTTCTCTTGGTATGGAGCTGTTGGCGCCCTATTCTTATGCTATGTGCCAGTTGGTAACGGAGAGGCTAGATGGGTGAGAGTCCATCATATGAGAGCATCAAACCAATTAGACGTTGCTTCTCTAGGTAATGCCACGCTGCCTATCACCTACCTAGCTCATGGAGGACTACAAAATAACCTTGTAGAAGGTAACACCTTGGTCAAGTATGGTGCTTCTTACTATATTGATGGTGGTGATAAAGGAACTGTAAGACTTCTCTCTAAATCTACTGACACTCCAAAGGGTGTTAAGTATGGGGTAGAAGTCAAGACTGCTTCTAACGTTGCTGCTAATACGCTTGACATACCTTTTGCAGAGAACAACAGAGACCAACTCATCGGAGCTTACTTAAAAGCCGATACGACTACAAAAGTCATCTGGGCAACGGAAGTATCTAGTGGTATTGTAAAACTATACTTCAATAGAGCCATGGCCGATATTGGGGTCGCGGCAGGAACTATTGAGCTAGTTGTTCCTAGGAAGCAAAGAGCAATGATAGCTCTTAGAGCAAAAGATAACGTAATTAATACGACAGGGATACCAATTAGAAATAGAGTTCAGCTCTATCCTCTTAAGTACGGTGCTGGTATCACAGACGGCTCAGGATCTGATAACATTGTCTCGCTTAACTTTATTAAGAACCCGCTGTTAATTACAAACAACCTCGATAATAGTGGAATGAGCGGGGCTTCATTAGTATCTGGTCCCACTTCTTTACACGACCTTGCTGCTGAAACTAATAAAGGATTCACAGTAGGGTCGGGCACAGTGCCTAAAGAAATCGAAGCTTCTAATGTTACTGGAAGTCTTTCTAGTGTACTTTCTCAAGATGGGTACTACTATTACGGGTACGTGAGAGCAAAGCCAACAAATGACGTTGGTTCAGGATTCAATACCACTGCAATTGGAGTCGACGAGACAGAACTCCTTGTCAAGTTCTATAGAAAAGCTGGTAAGTACTATGTTCAGAACCACGAGTCTCAGTCTGTTAGCATGAGTATTTACATCGGGAACGGATGGGGCATCTTGTATACAAAGATGTATACTTTCTCTGATGACGGAACCATTGGTCTTTTCACAGGAACAATTGGCTCAAACTCATCGACCGGAAATCATAGCAAATACGAGAACCAGAAGAAATGGGACGCCCCTCAGGTCGGAAACTGGGAGTCAATTGCTTCGCTCTCTGGAGCTAAAATCTCTCAAGACTTTAAGCTTTCTCCAGTTGCCAACACAGGAAACAATGTTTTCTCTATCTATGCAAATAGAGGAGGTTCTCAGTTTGACCTCGAAGATTACTTCGCTTATAATAAAGAATACATTTCTTTCCCACTTACAAACGAAGTTGATATCTTAGGAGTCTATTCTCATTGGGAGTCAACAGCCGCAGCATCGACACCAACTACGTCGATCGACATCGTTAATTCACTAACTTGGGAGGAACAGTGATATGCCAGAGTACACCTCGGGATCTTCTATAAGGGCGGAAAGAACACCCCCTAGAAAGTCTACTTCTAGAAAGCAAATGGTGGATTTCAGGGGTTTCCCCCTGTCTTCCGAGGACGGCAATCCGCTCACTACGGAGAAGGAGTCCTATCCTAAAAGTGAGTACGGAGAACAAAATGCCCCGTCTGTAGTCTTAAACTCCGATTCTTATTTAAAAGAAGGGATTAGTTCTCAGAATAAATTTAGCAAGGGTCGGCCAGCGGCCCTTCCTATTGAAGAAAGATTCTCTGACACCTCGGTAGTTAGTCGTTCTCTGCTAGGTATTAATAGAGAGACGACTCAGCAAGGACTATTTGGCAACGTTAGTACTTATGGCCTAGATGAGAAAGATTGGAGAGTTGATGGTACTCAACGACGACACCCTTATTTCTGGTACTCTAGACCTTCTTCTGCGGGTAATTACTATGAAACTAAATTCACAGAAGATACAGTAAACTCTGCCCTGGCTATCTCTGTATATCCCTCACCATTCACTCCTCCGGGTAAACCGTCACTACAAGACCAGCTCATAAATCCAGGTGGGGCTAGCAGATATCGCGGTTGGGGACAATATCTAAACTCTATCATTGCTCAGTATCTAGTCGAGTATATGGTAAGGACCTTTGACGAAGAAAAGAGGACAAAATTTAACTTAGATTACTTTCTAAATAAGTACTCTCCTATAGAAGACTCTTCTACACCTTCAGGACTAAGGTTTGACGAGCTTCAGTGGGACAAGATTTGGTTAGATATTAAGCAAACAAGATTTGGTTCTCTTACAGAGTACCCTATTATCCCTTCCGGCAGGGCCTATAACTTTGTAACAACAGAAACAAACCCAATGCTTCTTACACCATTTAAGAGTGCTTCTCTTTGGGGTGAGGGTGGAGATTCTAACGTTATTATCACAGAGTCTGATGCAGCAGTACCAAATACTTTAGGTGTCGCTTGGGATAGCTATTTCTTTGGGACAACTCGTGTATTTTATCCTCAGGGCTCAACAAATAAAGGGCACTACAGAATTCGTACTAATCCCACACCTGACCTTTGGAGAAAATATTTTGGCTTAGACTGGGATTATCTGCGCCAGGACCTTAAAGATTGGAATTTCACAGTTCATGAGAGCACTTCCACCCTCACTAATGTGGAAACAGAGCTAAAATTACCATATTTCATCTTAGATTCTCCTATTGAACCTGATCCAACTAATATATTTAGTTCTAGTTGGCCTAGTGAGTCATTTGGCGAAGCAATTAACCTCCCAACTAACGAGAACAAGATCGGTGGTAGCCCAGGAGTTAGCTCCACTATAACAATGAAATCTATCAGGGCTTTCCGTTACCAACCTGGTAGGATTAGCGGATTTACCTACGGATCTAAGGCCTCTGAGATGGGAGCTGGGCCTGGCACCTCAATTGAGTGGGGAATCGAGAACGACACAGACGCTTATTTCTTCAGGCTATCCGATGGCGCTGACTTCCAGATCGTAAGAAGGTCTATCATACCGTTTGAAGAAAACGACTTCTTTGAAGAGGCTGGGTACCTAGGAGATGCAACAACTGAAGTCTTTAGGAATGGCAACAGGCAGTTCGAGACGATAATCGAACAGAAAAACATGAACGGTGACTCCTTAAATGGAGAGGGAGAGAGCGGATATATCCTTGACCCTGATACGGTTACCATGTACAAGATCGAGTTCGGTTGGTACGGTGCTATTGGAGCTAGGTTCTATGCGTACATACCAACAGAGAACGATCAATGTCGCTGGGTAGTACTTCACACCTTGGTGATTGAAAACCAGCTCGGAGAGCCTTGCTTAGGAGATCCTTTCTTCTATTTTAGATACAGACTCACCGTTTCTGACTCGTCAACAATTCGTCTTAACCAGTTCTTGTACAAGTTTGGTGCATCATACTATATCGACGGATACGATAAAGGAACACTATATTCATCTTTTGCTAAATCTAAAGAAAGGAAATTAAACGACCCTAAATTTACAAACTCTAAGACATATTTAAACGCTATTGATTACACTGTAATGATGGGTGTAAAACCAAAGCAGTACTTGTATAACAGGTTTGGATCGGAGATCTATAATAAAAAAGAAATCTTTCCTAAAAGCTTCTCTATATACTCAAAAGAAGATGCAGAGATCAAAATCATAAGACAGAAAGCCTGTCCAGAGTTTGCTTATATGCACCAGGAAGGCTATAATTGGCCAGCTCTTCCTACTGGTAGGAGAATGAGGAGTAAGTTCAGTGTTAATAACTTTAACAGAAATGACGCCGCTTTAGGTATCCTTACAACTGACGCAACAACACACACGGCAACTATAGCAAAGAGTGCTGATGTGGTGGGTTACAGGGACTTTGCAGATTCTGCTAACTGGAGCGTTATTAGAGATGACTGTAAGAGGATATCTGGAACGGATCTATTTAACTTGGCAATTGTACAACCAAACATAAATCTTTCTAATGGAAATTTTAAATTAAATAGAATAGAAGGCGGTGGGTACACGTCCTCTACAGACTACGAAATAGACAAAGACAACGTATATCTGCCCTTTACTTACGCCGCCGTAGGAGATTTTGTAAACGGATATGAGATAGAACTAGATTACTTCCGTAGGGATCAGATGCTTCTTTCCACAATAGATGTGATCTCTGACGAGTTTTACATCTTCTGGGTAGGGGGGTCTAGAGGAAGTGGGGTGTCCGGTGGGGATCATGCGGCTACCATGAAGATAGGTTTTGCCTGGCCAGATACTTCAGACTCAAGTAGCTTGATTCACTCGAGTAGGTCAAAGTCAGATTGGGGCATAGAATTGCCCTCTGACCCAACAAAATCTGCTCCAGCTGCTACAAATAGAGATGATCCAGCCGCGGTAGGATATGATGGCGAGAAATTTTATGAGGGGCTTCCTGTAGATCTTACAGAGGACTACAAAGATAACTGCTTATTCATCGAGACCAATACCAAATTGCATATTGATACATATAACGTGGAGAGAAACCAGTATGCAGACGGGGACGAAACCTGGGATTTTGATATCTCTGTACCTGGTAGCGAGGGAGGTGAATGCCACGCTCTTGGATGTAAAGCTGGTCGAGAAGTGAGAAATGCTACTATTAAAAACTATCCAGCTGATATTGATGGAGTAGCCACTGATCAATGGTTCTTGCAATCTTTAGAGCCTTGGCCGACTATAGGTAATGGATATCAAGTTTCTGTTCAAGATGGGACTAATATTGCAACAATATCAGTAGGTGTTCCCATCACAAGACGAGTTGGAGACTCTGTAGTATATCTTCTATTTATAGGAAGTGATTTAACGTCTCTTACCGGTGCTGGAGTGGCTAGCCTTGAGGTAGAAGTTGCCTACAACATTATTTACATTGCTACAGTTGATAAGAAAAACAGGACCACCGGATTTTTAGCATCTTCAATTGCTCCTGGTAACATTCCGTTTATCAGAGTGTTCATGCAAGGACGACAGGGCTGTGATATGGGGGGAATGTGGATCGGACAGAAAACCCCTCGGGGTATTATTGTGGATCCTTTCACTCCTCACCGCTCTACCGTTAATATCAAAGACGCGGGGGATGAAACGCACGGCTCAAGCTTTAATGTGCCCGAAACGGACGGGGCAATAAAAACTATTACTACAAGGACCCAGGTTGACTTATACGGTAAATCAACGGCTCCTACTGATAATTTTTTAGTCACCGGCCTAGATACACATAAATCTATTCACACATCGCCTAAGAAATGCGGAAGCTTCTTAAGCCGAGGTGGTACTGATTCCGCCGGTATCTTAAGCCCTTCTGACTACCCAATCAGGTGGCTAACAAATAACAGCTCGGGGCTTCCTTTGGCCACATATTATGTTGCTAAAGATCAATCAGTTGAAATTTCATTAGAGGATATATTCAATGTAGACGCTGAATCAATCATAAATTCAGACGATGCTAACTTAGCAACACTATTTATAGCTAGGAGCCTGAACAGCCATACCCCCGCTGATTCTGAGAAAGAAATCTACATGACACTTAATTACGACGAGCAGTAAAGACCCCATGACAAAATTTTTAGGATTCGGACAATTAACTCGCCCAGACATCGGACTAATTGCTGATGGGGTTCAGAACTTAGCAGAGATCTATAAATCTGACCAAGACACAGCACTTAGGAACGTTAGGTTAAACCCAGAGATCTTAGATATTATCTACGGTCTATCTAACACTATATCAAAAGAAGACTTAAGGTCTGTTAGTGGGCTATCGTCTTTACTACTCCCAACCCTTGCTTTAGAGGACCAGACCTTCGATAGGATCAACGACTCTTTAGATGAGTATATTAACTCAACGCAGCCTATAGGAGCGGATAACGGAGTCAACGGATCGTTGGTTAGAGTGGAAAACGTGATGCTCTATAACGGGTCTATACAGTGCGAGGGAGCCTCGTACAATACTAACCTGTTAGATCCTAGTACTGGCTTATACTCAGGACCACAAAAAAAGACAACGGCTGTGTCTACTTCTAGAGCAAGCATGCTTAATTCAGAGAAGGAAGATACCGGGTATTTTGCCTCTGCAACTTACGCGGGATCTATCAGAATCCGTCGAAGGTCCCACGTGAATCGGATCACCCTAAATCCTTATACGTTTATCCCTAGGGCTCCTGTTCAAGAGGACCCTTCGCATAAGATTAATTGCTATGTTGGAAGTGGCTCTAGTAGGTCAACTAAGTCTAGAAAGCTTGGGCTTTTAGCCACAAAGAACTCTCCTCTTAAGTTTCCGTGCCGCATGAGCACAGGAACCGTTGAGCTTGGTTTTCAAGATGCATCTAGTCCATATTTCTATGGCTATCAAGTCCAGCCGCTTGTTTCAAGAGATGGCAGCGTACCAACCGTGCTTCCTTTAGATCCTCAAGCACAAATAGAAGGTAGTACCAGTTATACTGTATCTATTGATGTTTCAGCAGTAGGATATCAGAATAGCTATGACCTATACGTATACTTGTATCTAAACCCAGATAAGGTCACGAGTCTTACTTTTAGTGGCATGAGTATCACAGAGTTTATAACCGCTGGTGGTAAAGATATTGGTCTAGTAGGATTTAATAACCTAGAGTCTTTAAAACTTAAAGATACTTCCATGCAAATCTTACCTGTGTGGTTGAAGACTCTTAGTACGAAACTAAAGAACTTAGATATTGCTGATAGTGCTGATACTTGGCGCTTGGGACCACTTAAATGGTTTGACTATAGAGACTCATCACTTTCAGCTGTAAATACCTCACTTCCTTTTTACACCATGGTTAGCTATTTAACCATACCTAAGGTTGGAGCCATGATTAACGTCGATGGCAACAACTGGAACGGCAAGTCAGGAACCTACACACCGGCCACGGATAATAGCAATCTAAATGACGACGATAACTACTTCGCAAGATACATAAAAAATCTGCCTAGGACTCCTGGTACTGAGTTCAGACAATTTAGCGCAATGCAGACTCTATCCTTAGGAGACAGGGTCTATGGTAAGAATCCTAGGCTGGACGATGTCTTTCCCGACCTAAGGAACTTGTCTTGGAACGGTTCTAGATATGTGACTCCTATATCAGGTACATTACCAAAGATAAACAATAACGGAAATCCTATATCATATACTGTTGCTCAAAGTGGGGCTTCGGGCTCCATAGAGGACGTTGGCACCTCTACCACCATAGGCGATAACGATGTTAACGACCCTTGTCATATATCCAAGTATAGAATGGAGAACTTTTCTATAAGAGGTCAGTGGTATAGAAGATCAGTTGTTAGCGGAAGTATTGCAGACGCTTCTGTTGAAAACGAGTGGGCTACCTGGCTTGCTGATACTAAGACTATTGGAGCTGAATATTCAAATGTTGCAGTGAACCTCCAACCCGACTCTCGTTGGAGAGATCTACAGATTTGTGGCTTATATGCTTCTGGTGGTACTACATTTAAATCCAACTCTCCGCCACTTAATTGTCCTAACCTACAAAAAATAGACCTATGGCATACTCTTACCACAGGTCCAGTGCCTTCACTAGGATCAGCGGCAAATACAAACGCATTAACTTATTTCAGGCTCGGTGATCGCAACGTTATTTCAGGCATATCAGATGGCTCTTTTAATTACATCTTGCCGATAGATTTTGCTACTAACAGAGGCAACTCTGGTACAGATCACAAGTTAGCAACGTTCTCTATACATAGCGCTAATGTCAATGGGAGGTTTAGAGAGGATGACTTTAAGCATTGTTATAACCTCTCCTACATGTACTTCAGAAACGCTTCTGGGCTTAAAGGAAACTTTCCCATCTTCCCAACAAGAAGGAACCCTGGCACTGAGACTAAAGAGATAACGATCCGTGCCGATAGATGCAGGTTCTATGACTTTAGGGCTTTAAATCTTAACGCATCAAATAGATATGTTGCCAGAGATATAATCTCTATATACGCTCCTAATAACAATACGTCCGGAGGAGGAGGCATTCTCCCCGATCTTACAGGTCTTGGCGGTCTCGACCAGATTAAAATTGAATATATTACCTTTAATAACTCTTTGCCTTCTGTCTATCCATCAGCCTGGAGCGGAAACGCTCAGTCCGCTGGGCAATATATACTCGAAACAGACGGCTCTTCTCAGATATCTAGCTTGACCCCTAATAGGGAGACAAACGGCTCTTCAGATAATGAAGACAATGTGTATTGGTTGTCAGGATCTGGGACAGACTATAGAACCAAAGTACTTGTCAACGACTACGTTCGAGCTAGTGGTACTACTACTAATCTTGCCAGAGTGGTTAACGTAGATACAAATAATATATACATTGACGCGGATATACCGGGCTCTTCTGCAGCCACTTTTGAGTTCAAGAGAGACACAGTGGATATTACTGACTGGTTCCAGAAAGGGTTTAAGGACATAGAGATACTAAGAATGAGCAACTGCAGGCTATCCGGCTCGATTAATATAGATGCAGGATTTGGTTCAATTACAGATGGTCCTAATTCTGAAAAAGCAATAGACCTCTCTAATAACAACATAACAGGCTACATACAGGGTTTTGGTAGGATATTTACGGGCTCTAACCGAAAAATGACAATAACGCTATCTAATAATAATTTTCCTATTTCTGTTGTTAGAGGAATGTTAGAAGAGTTATTAGATATACAGGCGGAAGAAAGGTTTACTAATGTAAGAATTGATTTAAACAACGCAAACTTAAACCTTGCTACTAGATCTCATTCTAATTACTCACAGGATGAGATATTTACAAATACTATTGAAGAAATCTCTGGACAGACTATCTCAATAACTAGGACCGAAACAGTTAGAGTATTTACCAGAGTAACTACAGTTAATGAAGACGGATCAGAGACTACTTCAACAGTACAGACCGGAACTAGGAACATAACAGTACCTGGTAAATTGATCACAGGTATATCCGGAGTGGCTAATGGCTATTACCAAACGCAGACCAATGCTCGACAGCAAGTGATAGAGGACCCCCTAGGAGCTAGGTTTAATTCTAACGGAAGGTGGACTATTAATCTAGGATTTACTTATAACCCCCCAAGTACAGTTCCTACAGTTACAAGTAGCACCTTCTCTAGCCCTACAACTAGGACCGCTTCTCTTGCGGCGTTGGGCTACAACGCTTCAGATGCCATCCCAGATGCAACTGGAGAGTGACCCATCTTAGATGGATTAAAGTTAATATAGAATAATCTAAAGCGTTATGGCAGGACTTTATAGTAAAAAGAATTTGGGCGAGGTTCAGTTAAACCTGAAGGACGCCCTTCAAAAACTCTATGAAACTGGGATCCAAGAGGATCTTAGGTTATTTGCCTTTGCTAATTCTATTTTCTCAGAAGTTAGATCTGGAGTAATAAGAACAAACGCAGATACCGGACTTGCCGAAGTAATAGACAATGAAGTAAAGGGCTTAATTAATGAGCCTTTTACAAATGAGAGTGGTGTTGTAGTTAAAAGAACAAAGTTTGTTACAAATCAATTTACTTTTTCTTCAGGTAATCTTGTATATTTTGACAAGATAGATATAAGTGGGTTTGATCAAAGACAACAATACACTGACATCGTAGTCGGATCAGATGCAACTTCTGGCACCGATTCTAATTCGCAAATAAAGATAACGGCCGGTCCCGCAGTTGAACTTGGTGATAGGATCATCACTAGTGATTCGTCCGTTTATTATATCCTTGATTCTGCAGCTGCTGGAGGTAACTTCAGGATATCTCGAAGCGCCAATGGAACACCTATCACCGGCGGAAACTTAACTACTATAGTTAGTAATATAACTGTTGCTAGTGGAGCAAAGATAAGAAAAACTGGGCCAGAAGGAGCTCCACTTGTCTTATCAGAAAATGGATCTATTGTCTCGGCCGTAGTCACAGGTGCAGGAAGTGGGTACGAGATCGAAAGAACAGACAGGCCCGGGGATTTCGTAGCGTCAACCGTTTATAAGATATTAAACGTAGGTAGTTTTGACTGGACCTCAATTGGTGGGCCTACAGAGACAAATGCTGCTGTAGGAGTTTCATTTACCTCTTCTACCGACGTATCAGGGCAAGATAGTACTACGTCAGGCTCAGCAACTAAAACTGTGCCCACAACTTCTGCCCAAACAGTAATGGTTAACGTTGTAGGACAAAGATCTGAGTCCTCCAATGCTGTACTTAGAGTTAAGATATTAAACGGTAAGCTCTCTAGAACGGATTTAATCGAGGTTGTTGATGGAGGGAGCGGATATTTTTCTGACGAGCCATTAAAGATCGTAGAGCAATGTAGGCTTAATAGGTTTGGCCAGCAAGAGACTCCGCAACTACAGAAATGTAAAAATTACTCCGAGTATCAAGATAGATTAGTACATAGATCTTTTAAATACACCATTCCAACTTCCCCGGACGATATTGACTATAGCACAGCGGTTTTAGGCTATGAAGGCCAGCTTTCTTCTAGTAATTATTTCTATCAGACACAAGACGCTGGCGAAGACGGATTTTCTTTATACGACCCCGTTACTCAAAAGAATTTGTACCTTGGACAGGCTTACGATCAACAATTTAACCTGCCAACAAACGTAGCCTCTCCAAAATTATTAATGAGAAGGTTTGATACCATTACGAGCCTAAATCTTTTAAACCTAGATTCTTTGAGTGCTGAAGCAAGGATCTTTGATTATGACGACGGAATCTTTAGTGTAGAAGATAACCTCGCCAGTCAGCTAAGAGCATACACACGAAGAGTAGAAAGCATTAGAGAATCTTTTAAAACTCTTTTACAGAATAACACTCGCCAAAGACGAGTAACAGATGAGAAAAACACGTTAGGAACGCAATATAATATCTTTGAAGGTAGGAACTTTGACAGCACTTTTAGGCTTATCTTCAGAGACCCTGATGGTGTAATAGATAGAGCTGATGTTAACTTTAGCATATTAAATGCTATGGACGACGAGGACGGAATTGAAACTCCGGAGATTGGCGGTGTGGTATATCACGCTCCAGGCATATGGATAAAAACAGGCGCTGACCCCGTAACTGGAAGTGCTCTATACAAGAGAGCTTTTAGTACAGACGACAAACCCTTCTCTAGCTCAAAGGGGAAGCTTACTCTAAGCCCCATACTTTATAAGAAAAGTAGCGGAGATTATGCTACTGGGTCTTTTGTTGAAGCTTCAGAGACTGGAGACAACAAATATTCCATCTCAACAGCGTACCTTGCCTCTGGCGGCGCTTATGTTCAAGGTTTCTCTTCTAATATAGGTACTGTTGTTCAAAACCTCTCTGCTTCTCCTAGGAACGGAGGGTTTGTGTATCATAGAACCTTAAATACTCAGGCATTAATTACTGGAGATAACAACGACGGAGGTGCTGTGGTGGCTTATCCTCTGTTCGACTATCTAGACACCTCAAATATTATAAGATCGCCCTATATACTCACAGTAGAGGGCGCAGAAGAAGATAATTAACCCTGAAGCTCAGGGAGATTACCGGAAGTAGAATCTGCTACGTCGTTTCTTCCGTTCACAAATAAGTAGTAGACGTCTTTAACTTTGCTCTGATCTCCGATGTGGACATAAATGTCTTCGTCTAGAGCAGTATTAGGATTTAAAACATCAAAGATAGGTAGCTCGACTTTTAGTCTGTGCGAGTAGTTATTAAAGTTTAATTGAATACCGGTAATAGTTTCTACAATATCGGCTGGGGATTCTCCAACTACACCTATATCTGGATAGGCAAACTCTAGCTTTTCTGTGACGTTTAACACCATGTTCTTGCCGGACGGGAAATTGCTCCCTGTCAAGCCGTCACCAGTGGTGTCGTGGTTCCCCCAGAACACATCAAAATTACCAGATGGCTTAGCAGATCCACCCGTTGCGTATAAAGTAGCATCGTCTATTACAGTAGGTACTAACGGCGGAGACGAAGTAGCATACGGAGGATAGCAGATATCTTGTGTATATAAAGGACTATCAAACCCAAACGGTGTGACTCTCTCAGAGGCTACTTTAGGTATCTCACTGGTGCTAGAATCAAAACCATTTGGGTTGGTGTTTGAGTCTATGATGGCTGAATCATAGGTTGCTTTTAGTACATCAGCAAAACTAATGGACTCTCCAGTGTCTACGCTACTATACTGGAACGCGACGTCAGCATCGTTGTAGTAAGTTATTGTTTTGGTGTCAAGAGCGGCACGAGAGGGTACGTAGGCAGTTGTGAAGGCCAATAGATATACTTGATTACCTGCGAGAGCAGTTGCAGAATTTTCGCTAATTCTGCTGCCTGGAGTTTCATCTCTGTCATATATGACTCTTTCCACGCCTAGCACTAGAGGTGCTACAAATTGACCGTCGCTATTAGGGCCGTTAGTAGTGTCGTCACTAACAGCCACTATAGTGATAGGTTGCGACCATATGGCGTTGTCAGCGGCTCCAAAAGCCGGTAGACCATAGGTATTAGGATCGTCCTGGGCAATAGTCGGGCCGGTTGAAGCTCCTAGATTGTCATGTAGAAGGAATTTTTCTTTACCAGTGATATCGGCCCCAGCCTCAGTCCCATCCCAATATATAGTAGCGGTTCTTGCAGTTAACTGGGCATTAATGGCTGTCTTGTGATTTTGCCCACCACCTAGATCATTTTGTCCTAGGGCTCTATCTTCAGTAAGTGTTCTCCCAGTCCAGTCAAAGTCCGCGTTGTTAATTGGTATACCAGTAAACTTTATCTTTCCTCCCTCTCCAAGGAAGTTGGAAGTTAGTCTTAGTCCTAAGTAATTAGAACTATCAGCCGCTGAAGGGTATTTCGCTTCTCCTAAGATCAGATTTTTCCTGGTAGAGAACACTCTATTTGGAGCAGCAGCTCCGTCGCCGTATAGTCCTAGGTAGGCGTTGTTTGGCCCTTCTGCAGATTTTAAAGTGTTTTGGAAATCGTTCCTCTTAAACCCGTCTAGTGGGTCGTTACTCTTACTAAGGGCGATTGATCTTATGTATCTATTACCATCACTTACTTTCCACCACTCAGGCCTCTGGTCCAGAGTTAACTTGTTTGAGAGAGGCTCGATGTAGTTAGGCACAGACTCCGTATAAGACTTACCTCCTAGTAAGTCAGCGTATCCCTGGTAGAACTCTTGCTTAGGACCAATGATCTTAGTGCTCCAAAGAGTAGTGTAAGAATACCCGGACCTATTAGGTGAGAACCTTAAGATGTATGTAATTGCCGTACCACTTGTCAAGGTGCTTTTTACATCGACTCCGTCGGCGTCAGTTGCGGTAGCTATATCTACATTAGTGCTATCTGATCCAGAAAACGTTATATTGATAGGAGTTATAGCGGACTCTGTAGTTACGTCGATGGTCTGAGAATCTCCATTCTCATCTATATAAGTTATACTTTCTGTTGTCTCTATTTTAACTAACTGTAGATTAGCAGCAACATTTAAAGTACCAGCGTTAACAGCAGCCAAGTAGTCGTCGATTAGTGGAGTATCACTTGCGTCCGAGATTGTTACATCAGTGTTATTAGATGCAATGGCTATTTTTACATCACCACTATAGAAGCTATCCACATCCCCAGCATTTGTCTCGGAGTGGGCATATTTTAAAAATAAGTCAGGCTCTAGGGGGACTTCATATAATTCCTGTTCTGGGTCGACCTGATCCGACCCTCCATTCCACATCCTAATAGAGATCGGAACGTACCTATATTTTGTAGTAGCTGACGTGTCGTATGAGAAAGTTCCCGCAGTGTCTAATTCGTCAAGAGTAAAGCTATACCTAGAAACGAATCTATCCTTCTCTTGAGCAAAGTTAGAAGACAGTACGTTTGTCGTGGGGATCGCATTGGTCTGAATAGAGCCATAAGAAGTATCAATTACAGTTTCCCAAGCTGATGCGGTGATTATTTCTTCAGATGTAACTCCACCGTTATAGATATCAATTTTTACGGCACTATTTGTCTCTACTTCAAAGATATACTTCCTTGCCGTTGCTGCTTTGTCTATACGTAGGTACCCATCCCATCTTGCTCCCCAATTGTAAATATTGTCTCTAAGTACTCTAGGAGGTTGTAAAAACCTCATGTTAGAGTCTTTAGTTACATTATCTCCAAAGTAAGAGTTTTGGTCCTCAGCTGGTACCCTGTTAGGCGCGTAGGCTCCAGAATTGTAATACTCTGGTTCAGAATATAGTTTAAATCTGCCCTTATCAAAGAAAATAACAGAATCAGAAGTTTCAGGGTTAAAATCGTCAGGGCCACCTGGAGTAGGTGTTGTTATGCCAAACTGTGCCTCATGGCCAGGAGACTGAGTAAACCATCGCGGCTTAGTTAAAGCAGAGTACTCTCTTTCTAGGCTAAATGCCGTAGAGGTGAAAGCTGTTGTGCCAAGGATGGCCCTTAGCTCTTTTAGTCTCTCAAGAGAGGCATCACTGCCGGCTTTAAATGTAGCGGGAGAAGCCGAAAAATCTGCTTCTAAGAAGATGTTTGTGCCAACTAAGCTTATTTCTTTACCTGTTGCAACGCTTGTGTACCCTGTAATTAGAAATGCTTGTTTGGAGCTTCCAAAGTATCCAGAGGGGAAGTCGCTTCCCCAACTTGCAGTATACCCAGTATTAACGGCGCCCGTGGTTAGATTGAAATCAGAAGTGAAAGTAAAAGCACCTACTGGTTGCAATTTACCTGATTTTGTTTTATAGAAAATGGCCGTGGGGCCTTTATGAACATTATTAATAGACCCCTTGCCGGTGAAAGAATCGATAAGGTTCGTACGGTCTTGAATTCTTATCCTAGGGTTGGTGGCAACTACAGCTCCAGCAACGCCGCCTGCAAGAGAAACATCCTTCAGTGGCATTAAAAAACTAGAGGTGATCTCGTTATCTACAAATTTTCTTGTGATCTCAAAATCTTGTGGCTTATACTTGCCATAGATGCTAATCTCACCAGCATCATCAATACGAGTGATATACTCGAGTATGTTAGTTAGTGCCTCGCCAGGATCGTCTAAATCTCCCAACGCGTTATTTCTTAGGAGGCCAATGTACTCAACATCATTAAGCTTTCTTCCGGCCCTTCTAAGTAAATAGGTTTTTAGAGTTGCGTAATTATTTGCAACACTCTCGTTTTGAGAAACTGTTTTGTCTATTCTGACTGCCATAATCGGGGCACTATATACGATCTATAATGTACTTTAAACTTACGCTGCGTAAAGGTCAGCGTACTCTCTGATAACAGATTTCAC
>Ga0257110_1000375_pt1 | contig 22523 bp, 21 predicted proteins | sample LP_taG_7_FD_190184 | JGI IMG/M metagenome (GOLD analysis project Ga0257110, IMG submission 190184) | Marine microbial communities from Northeast Subartic Pacific Ocean, Canada - LP_J_2015_P26_10m | ecosystem: Environmental > Aquatic > Marine > Oceanic | place: Canada: Northeast Subartic Pacific...
CGTTTCTTGAGCAGAGCCGCGATAATTTAGTGGTCCAGATTCAGTCTCAAGACCCCCACCCCGTCGCCGACGCACTGACACGTGAGGCATCCGATCTTGAGACCTTACGGCGGAGGGGCGTCGACTTTGCCGAGGCGATAAAAGCCTGGCCGGAAATTTGTCAGGCGGCAAGAACATTTGAGTTTAGATAAGGCCTGGGTTGTTTTCGCGGGTTCAATCTATAAAAAATTAGCTGCGCATTGGATCAAAATCAGGTCTGTGCATTACCCGCATCGATTGCAAAGAATTGTTCAAATACTGCCTCATTCGCATTGATCAACTCGCGCGCAGTCCGTTTCAAATTCCGAATATTCTCGTCAGACGCATCATCCATATCATCACTGGCACCCTCTAGGGATGTTTGCAGACGCTGATAGCGCTCGCCTAAAAACAGCTGCATCTGATGGTCTGCCGCTTTAGACACACCATCAAACATGCAATCGAGCAACGACATCACCCACAATGTACTCCCCCAAGTACGCGCCTCGTCAAAGGCGATAGGCCGCGTTAATTCACCCGTGCCTAAGGAGAGGACTGCGATGGGCTCATCTGGAAAAAGCTTGCGCGCCTCGGCGTACGCCGACACCGACGGTGAGTTCATAAAAATACCCCCATCAATGAGCACGCTGGCCACATCTCCTGTGTCGAGTGGCTTTGGCTCAAAATACGTCGGCGCAGCGGAAGTGGCCCTGGCCGCATCGCGACACCGCACCAGTTGGTGATCTGCATTCCAGCTTTTTAAAAAGACCGTGCGTCGGTTCTGTATGTCATAGCTGGTTACCATGGTCGGCACCTTACAGTCACCCAATGTGGCACCCGCAAAATACTTTCCTAAAATGCCCTCCAAGACCTCGTGCGAATAGGCCTCGTCAAGAATGCCGCCCACGGTGCGTAACTTACGCCACAACGAATACTCAAAAATATTAGCCCCTTGCTCCTCATATAATTTAACCACCCGACGAGCAGAGAATTGCGCAGGCCGATTCGCACCCGGACGCGATAAGCCGAGAGCAAGAATGCCACCGGTGGAAGTCCCCACCATCAAATCAAAAATTTCGTGTGCTGGCTTACCCAGTTTTCTTTCGATGTGAGCAACGACCATCGCGGGAATAATGCCGCGGATTCCACCACCATCAATGGAAAGGACACGGCGCGGTGGGTTACCCGCAGTTTGAGGCTTACTCATTCGCTCTCGATCACTATTTTCTAAACAGGTAGATTACCAATTTCTCCTCATTAAAGTGGCAACCACAATAGGCAAACTTCATCGATGAGCATTGATCTATAAAAACCCCAATTACTCAAACACTAGCCTTTACCGAAAAGTCGCTTAATGATTCCATAACAAGGAGCGATACGACCTCACCAGCTAGCACGCACGAGCCCAACTACGAAAGAGGACCCCACTGCCTTTCAATTTCCTTATGAAAGTACATGTTATGCTTTCCATCTGGAGCCCATCTTTATGATCTTCACTATTATTGGTCTCTCGACCCTGTCGCTAGCTGGCTTCCAAATTTGCCGCTTAATCTCTTCAGCCCTGAACGCAGAGTTGAATCTGTGGCTAAAAGCCGGGGCAGGATTTTTTATCTCGGCAGCATTACTCATACAGTGGCTGAGTTATGCCCCCATCTCCCTTAGCTCGGCCAGTTGGAGCGCAGTATTCGTTAGCGCACTGGTATCGCTGCCACTATTTCAGATAACGCGCAGACCAGAGCAGGCAGCAATCAGTGGGCTCCTTCAGCGCAAGCAGCTGAGCGCTTACTTGCCCTATTTCCTGCTTATCACGCTGATTGCCGCACATCTTTTATTGGTGCTTGCCAGCAATCTGACCCGAGATATCTTCCCATGGGATGCCTTCACCACTTGGATGTATCGGGCAAAAGTATGGGTACTCAATGACGAAATGCTCAACTTTCAGGGCGTGAATCAATGGCTGCAATCGGGCGGTGTTGGCTATGCCCTACCCGCCTCTCATTACCCCCCCTCAGTATCGGCGGTTGCAGCGTTTAGCTCAGCGCTCTCGAGCGGGTGGAATGACCAATCGGCAAGCATTCCTTGGTTCTTCGCGATGTTGGCAATCGGGAGCATGATGTTTGGCCTCTGTAGACAAAGCGGATTAACGATCCTCCCCAGCCTCGCAGGCCTCTACCTCTTAATCTCTATCCCGATCGTGGGGATGCATGGGCTATTAGCCGGCTATGCTGATTTATGGATGGTGGGCACCAGCGGTATGGGCCTCGCGGCGCTAATGCTTTGGACTCAGAAGAGGCACAGAGGCGCACTGGCCTTAGGCACCGTACTGCTGGTGGTTGGATCCTGCTTCAAAACGGAAGGTTGGATCTGGCTGGGTATGGGCATGCTCTTCATCCTTATCCACACGCTTTGGCATCAACGTCGATACGCTGCATTATTTTGTGTGATGACAATACTATTTGCGGGCTTTCATCTTGAATCAGTGAATTTGGGCGCCTTGGGCCTTTGGGGGATACACGAGGAGACGATTCACATCGGGCCGCTCGGACAGTATCTACTGAGGCCTTACAACGCCCTGCCCAAATACTTTGAAATGATCTTCCTGAGGGGTAACTTACATCTTTTAGGGACCCTTTACCTACTGGCGCTCGCTTTACTCACCTTTATCAATTGGCGTGCCAGCGTGACGCATTGGTTGATGGGTGCCCTCATCATCTGTTCTCAATGGGTTATTTTTGGCCTCTCAAGTTATTCGCTCTACGCAGAAACAGGAACAGCGATTAATCGCCTTCTTTTACAATTCTTACCGGTATTTGTATTGACCATCGCGGTGGCATGGAAGGTGGTCACAGAAACGCTCAATCAGTCGCCTTCACAAGCAGTATTGGGCCGGTTCGCTCAGAGCGCTGTGATGATTGGCACCCTCCTGGTGTCGCTTGTGGCACCTGCATTCATCCTTTTTGATTGGAGTGGCAATGAGCGCAACGATCAGGAGGCCTCCTATACTCCTGACCTGCTGGAACCAGTGCTAGGCAAATTAAGGCGCTTAGACAATGGCAGCTTAGCGTTTACCGGTACGCCGGGCCCTGTAGCAGTCGCAAAAGTTCGTTTGAAGTCTCCTGGATCCCCGCAACCTCGATACGTTATGCCGAACGCATCGATGTTAGTGCCCGGAGCTGCCTCATTTTATTGGATCAACAAAGATGAGCCACAAGTTAACTCATACAGCCTCGATATGTCTGGGCCCGCTATTCTTGATATGAAATCCATTCCTGCTTTTTGGCAAAAGCCAGTCATCGAAATGGGTTATCTCGTCGAAAAGCAAGCGCTTGGCTCAGTGCAGCTTGATACGTTAGCTGTGAGTAATGCGATTCGACCGCAACTTTTACCCGCGCTGATGAATCACTGGTTAACGCCTAATGGCATATCGCAGAGGTCTATCAACATGGTCAATGGCCATTCTCCCAGCCCGATAAGTTGGGCTAGCTGGGCTGGGCTGGCTGCGCTGCTGGGCACAATGCTGGCAGCTGCTATTACCGCTGCGACGAAGCTGAGATGGTCTGACGGAAAATTGATCATTACCACATTGGTGGCACTGTTGTGGCTTGCCAGTGATCTATTATCCCTCAGACAACTGAACGCCACCCTTCGACCACTCATGATCGCTACCATACAAACCGAATGGCACATGAATACTGGCTTGGGAGAGCAACTGCCGCAGATCGCACAGCTCATCACTGCTAACACTTCAGGGGCGATGGGCGTAGCCACCGTCAGTCTTGATCAATCAGGTGATTTTTATGCTCAAAAGTTACCGCTCATACTCGCTCCTCAACCAGCCGTATCAGTATCTCTAACCCGTGCCACCCATCTCGCGAAGACGTGGCAGGGCCATTTCATTTTATTCAGTAGCAATAAGGCTCTATTACTTAAGGAGGCGAACAGTCTCGTAGCCCAAACGCGTCTCCAAATAATGGGGCAAGGTGATGACTACGTTTTCCTGACTCTGGAGAATCGGTGATGCCTGAGACTGCTCACAAAAAACCGCTCCGGGTGTTACATATTGGGAAATATTCCCCCCCCCACGCTGGCGGAATGGAGACCTACCTCCAAGATCTGATGGTCGTGCAACATCGGCAAGGCCAACAAGTGACCGCCCTAGTTCACGCATCCGGTGCCACCGCTTTCGATCGAGATCAACAGGTCGATGCCCTCGATGGGACCATTTTCAATGTGCGGCTTGCGGCGCGATGGTTTAATTTGGGGTTCGTGCCGGTTAGCCCTTTCTTCTGGCTATCCGCTCTTAAATTAATCCGGCAATTCAAACCTAATATCATTCATATCCACCACCCGAACTTATCAGCGGCTTGGTTATTGTTATTACCGCTAGCACGCAAAGTACCGTGGATAGCTCATTGGCACTCTGATATTTTGACGCCTTCGTCGAGCCGGTTTGTTAGGTTTTGCTATGCCTTCTATCGGCCTTTTGAGCAGCAGCTACTCAACCGAGCCGCCATCATATTCGCAACCTCCAGCAGCTACGTTGAAGGCAGCGAAGCGCTAAGAAATAACCTTTCTAAAGTTAAAGTGCTCCCACTTGGCCTCGATACTCTTCGGCTACCCGACCCATATCAAGTGCAACCCATGGATAGACCAAAGGGTTCACCGCTAGTGCTCTTTTTAGGTCGGCTCGCAGGGTACAAGGGATTGCCAACTCTGCTCAATGCGATTGCGCAACTGCCGGATGTGCATTGCTGGCTAGTCGGTGACGGGAGCGAGCGACGCACCCTCGAGGACACGGTGGCACGCTTGAAAATACAGGACCGTGTCCGTTTCGTTGGTGCGGTTAATGAGGAACAAAAATGGCGCTACCTGAAAACCGCCGATGTTGTGGTGCTGCCTTCGACCGATAAGAATGAGGCTTTTGGTATGGTCATATTAGAAGCAGGGCACCTAGATAAGTCGATGGTTGTGACCGACATTGAAGGGAGTGGTACCGCATGGGTTGCCGGTCAATTTGGCGCTACCGTCGTGGCCACCCGCGACCTCGGCGCGCTCACCGCAGGAATTCGTCAAGTGCTGTCTACGCCGCCACGAGACAGCAAAAACGTTCCATCCGCAGACGGCGGTCCCTTCAATCTAGCGACACAATCTAGAGAAATAATCGATCACTATCGGTCGTTAGGCTCTTGATGGTCTTGGTCAGCGTGCTTCTCTAACCGTCTAATATCCGCTTCTAACATGGCCAGACGCTGAACAATTCGAGTGATCTTGACCTCTGAGAGAGAACGTTCTACATCTGATGACACCGCCTTGATAATCAGTGCAGAGCCTCCTACCACAAGGGCAACGGTGGGCGAATACGCCACCCCGAGCGAAACCGCCAACCGATCCAATAACGACGGGGCAAAGCCAAATAGTGCAAACAGGGCCGCAACAAGCATCCAACTGACACCATGCCTAACTTGCAATCGATCACGCTTGATCAAATACACAATCGTGGCCGCAACAAAAAGACCCGTTGCACCTGTAAATAACTCAGTCATGGGCACTCGCAGCTTTGTATTTTTCCAAATTAACTCTTTCCACTCGACGCTTTGAGACGCTGAGCAACAAGGTTTGAAGCATGTACCATAGAACCTTAAGCCAAGAATTGAAAATCCGTGAGGTTCCAGACACCCGAGGGTGCATCTCAACGTCAACCTCAACCACCTTCATGCCGTTACCCAACAGCCGTGCCAGCACGCCCATATCCTGATGCTCGAGGTAGCTCGCTTCTTCACCCACCAGCAACGCTATTGCTCGATGATCATAAAGCCTAAAACCAGAGGTTAAGTCCTCTGCGCTAATCCCCGAAAAGAGTTTCATGATGGTCCAGGCAAATTTGCGCAAAAAGGATCCTCGTTCACTGCAGGCTCCAATCACGACGTTAGCATCTGTTTGATCCATGGCATCGGTGAGCCGGGCTATTTGGCTCGGCAAATGCTGCCCATCAGAGTCCATCGTAATGACCCGCCAGCATCCTTTTTCAGCGGCGTAGCGCATGCCGGCTTGCATGGCACCCCAAGGGCCCAACTGAGTTACCATTGGCAGTACGCATGCCCCGCCTGACTCGGCGGCTTTAATCGTCTCGTCACAGCTTGCATCGTCCACTACGATGATATGGCCAAGGGGATCCACTGTCCTCAAGTCCGCTAGGACGTTGCCTAATGCGATCTCCTCATTCCAGGCCGGCAAAACATAGTAGGTTCCTGTGTATGGTGTTTCTGACACTTATATCAAGATCCTTTTCAATTTTTATGGTTGCCTCGATTGCTGCGGGCCCTGCGTATCGCCCGCACAGATGCTCCAGTTTCATTGATTATAGAGCGCAAAAATCTCATCAACGTCACCAACTGCACATTTTCCATCGCCACCTAACCACAGCATCTTAGTGCTCAATGCCCTCATTTGCGCCTCCGCATGACTCACAATCACCACAGCGCGATCTTCCGACATTTCCTCTCTCAAGGCCGCACTGGCTTTGTCCCTGAATAACTGATCACCGACACCCAACACCTCATCGATTAAAATCACTTTGGATCGATTTTTGAGTGCTGTCGCAAAACCCAAGCGCGCTCGCATGCCAGCAGAATACACTTTGACGGGCTCGTTAAAGTAATCCTCAAGCTCAGCAAAGTCTTGTATCGATGCTAGGCTCGCCAATGCATCCTGCTTTGAGAATCCTTGAAGCATACAAGCGAGCAATGCGTTTTCGCTCCCTGTCAGATCCGGCCGAAATCCGAGTCCTAAACTCAGCAGCGACACCGTTGTATCAGGCGCCCAACTGACGATACCCGACGACGGCGCAAAGATTTTGGCCATGATGCGCAAAAGCGTCGACTTGCCGGTTCCGTTGCGACCAACAATACCCAGCCTTTCGCCCCCGGCGAGCGCCAAATTGATATCGTTAAATACGCTGTGCCTGCCGCCCCTCGCACCTGAGGGAATGGGGTAGCTCATGGAGACATTTTCAAGGGTCATCAGCGCGCTCATTGGGTCACCGCTTTCTGGGCCAACCAAAAACTTAAGCGCCGGTACAACCACATTGTGCTGATAAGCAACACCAACGCCTCAACCAGCACCCACCCTAAACGCACCATGTCGGGACCCTCGCCATACATGAGCACTTGTCGATAGCTGTCCAGCAACACCACCAGCGGATTGAGCGCCATGAGCCATCCGGCCAACTCAGTATTCTCCAGCGCACGGATATCCCAAAAAACACCGGACATGAATAATAAAAATACCGTGCCAAGCTGAATCAACATCTGGAAATCGCGACGCAGACACACCAGCACTGCGGCCAATAAGCCAAACCCAACGATTAACAGGTACTGGAGCGCGGCGATGGGCAATAACCAAAACCAGCTTATTTGAGGAGAATAATGCGAACCCATGACAAACAAGAGTAAAAACGCAAAGACTGCGAGCTGTCGGTATAAACCCTCTTGCGCAATCGACAGGGGAAACAGATGTTTTGGCAGGTTCACCTGCCCAATTAAACCGCGATTATTCACCAGGCTCATTGCCGCCTGGTTAATGCTTTTAGAAAACCAGATAAAGGTGAGCTTACCGACGGCCAAAAAGACCAAGAAATCCGATCGCTGATTGCCCAGTAGCTTGACGAACACCACATAAAATACGGCCACGTAAAGCAATGGCTCCACTACCCACCATAAATAGCCGAGCGCAAACCGCCTAGCCTCAGCCTTGAGCTGAAAGCGAGCAAGCGTATCCATAAGGGTAAGGTACTGGCGTATGGGCAAGGGCATTCTCAACGCATCATTGATAAGCAATTTTCCGAATCTGCTGGTCGCACAACCCAGAAAATTAACAGACTGCAATCCGGTGGCAGTTTATCATGCTCGTCGACATTATGATTGAGCATCGATGAGCCACGCACCCCGCAAACGCTTTGGTCAAAATTTTCTTCGCGATGAAGGCATCATCGAAGCCATCGCACGCGCCATAGCACCAGACAAGGCACAGCACCTTGTCGAAATTGGGCCAGGAGAGGGGGCGATTACGCAATCACTTATAGCCAGTGGCTGCCGGTTCGATGCGATTGAGTTAGATCGTGACTTACGCACCCGCCTGTTGGCGTCTTTTAGCACCTATGACAATTTCACCTTGCACAGCGCAGACGCCTTAAAGTTTGATTTCGCGTCGCTGCAGCAAGGTGAGCAAGCACTGCGCGTCATTGGCAACCTGCCCTACAATATATCCACTCCTTTATTGTTCAAGCTACTCGATTACGGCGCATTAATTGCCGACATGCACTTCATGCTGCAGCTCGAGGTCGTGGAACGGTTAGCAGCTGAGCCCGGCAATAAAAACTGGGGGCGCCTAGGCGTGATGGCGCAATTTCAATGTGAAGTAGAGCAACTCTTCGAGGTACCCCCTGAGTCATTTTTTCCCCCACCAAAGGTGCAATCAGCGGTTATTCGATTGACCCCAAGACAAACACCGCGATGGGCACAAGTGGATCGCGAGTCACTCGCCAAGGTGGTGAGCCAAGCCTTCTCACAGCGGCGGAAAACGTTACGTAATAACTTCAAAAACAGTCTCACTGACGCGCAATTTGAAACGGTAGGAATCGACCCGCAGGCCAGAGCTGAAACACTGACCATTGATCACTTCGTAGCGCTGGCAAGCCTCAGTCGCTCATAGCGTCGTTTTTTTAAAAGCGGGCCAGGACAATCACCTTATTACACCTCATCAAAAGCCGGGCAACCGCACTGAGTTTTGGCGCCCAGCAAAGCTTGCATTATCGCTTGTGCAGCGCCATTTATTGAGTAGGGCTCGCCGTCACGACTTGCCACCTACCGCCCATCACTTAAAGCTCAAAAAGGGATGCGGCCTTTAAAACATGACTAAAAACAACCTACACTGAGGACTCGCATCCTTTCACTGGTCCGAATATGAGCACCTACGTCGTCGGCGATATTCAAGGTTGCTTCGAGCCTTTTCAGCACTTGCTGACGCAGGTCCGGTTCAACCCCGATAAGGACCGCCTGTGGAGTACCGGCGATCTCATCAACCGCGGTCCTCAAAACCTCGAAACCCTGCGCTGGTTTTATACCCATCGCGACAACGTCACGGTCGTACTAGGCAATCATGATTTGCACCTTATGGCGGTCTCTGCCGGTGCACGGAAACCCAGCCGCAGCGATAACATTCACGACATTATCGAGGCAGATGATCGCGAACCGCTCTTGGAGTGGCTGAGGTATCGGCCATTAGTGCATCACGAAAATAAAGTCACTCTGGTGCATGCAGGCATCCCACCGATGTGGCATGTCGAAGATGCCCTAGCGCGCGCCAATGAAGTCGAAACTGCGCTCCAAAGCGAGAACGCGATGGCATTTTTTCGAGCAATGTACGGCAACGAGCCGAGCGCTTGGAAAGACGACCTCACTGGGATGACTCGTCTACGCGTTATCACCAATTACTTTACCCGCATGCGTTACTGCACCTCTGAGGGCGAGCTCGACCTCATCAGCAAGGGTCTAGAACCCGTTTCCGATGTATTACCAGGTGAAGAGGTGGCGCCGTGGTTTCGCCATTCCAACCGACTGACAAAAGACGAAACGATTCTGTTTGGGCACTGGGCATCGCTCGAGGGGTATAGCGATGATCCCAATATTATCGGCCTAGATACAGGCTGCGTCTGGGGCAGGACTCTGACCTTTTATGAGCTCGAAACTGGACAGCGTTATAGCTGCAGTTGCGGCAGCTGATCCTCTCTGGGCTATCGGAACGGCAGCCGGCCTAACTTTCGCTCGCACAGCGCCTCCGATTGCAAGCACCGAAATACGACAGTGACGCCATCATGGTTGCGCTCAAAACAGATGACATTGAAATCTTAAGCGCCCTTGCTGGCGCATTTCTGCATCTCGTTGAATCTGGTTGCATTGCACAATATTCGGCCACCATGACGGAATCGGCCAGTGAGCGTCGTCGATCCAGCATCAAATTAATCTATCGCAGATGGCTGTCCTAACGCACACAGAAGCTAGATAATAAGGTATTGCAGCGACCACTAGGTGTCAGCTCAGAGATGAAAAGCTTCCTTGTTGGCGGTGCTGTCCGCGATACCTTATTGGGCTATCCATTTCACGAAAAGGACTGGGTCGTGGTGGGCGCCACCCCTGCAGAAATGATTGAGGCCGGCTATACACAGGTCGGGCGTGATTTCCCTGTTTTCCTGCACCCTGACTCCAAAGAGGAATATGCCCTTGCTCGCACTGAGCGCAAATCAGGGCCCGGCTATCACGGTTTTATCGTGCATGCTGACCCAGCAGTAACGCTCGAGGAAGACCTTGAACGGAGAGATCTCACGATCAATGCCATAGCGATGGATGCCTCAGGCGATATCATCGACCCCTATCATGGCCAGCAAGATCTCGCAGACCGCGTATTACGTCACGTGTCGCCTCATTTCGTCGAGGATCCCCTGCGGGTGCTGCGGGTCGCGCGTTTTGCTGCGCGTTATCACCATCTGGGGTTTACCATCGCGCCCGAGACTGCCGCCCTGCTGAGTCAAATCGTCGCCGCGGATGAGCTCCCCCATCTCTCGATCGAGCGGGTTTGGGTGGAAATGGAGAAAGCGCTTGGAACGACTCATCCCGAGGTGTTTTTTCATACCCTTGCGGACTGTCAGGCACTGACTATCTTATTGCCGGAACTCTCGGTATCTCAGGGAATTGCCGCCCTCGCGCGAGCCGCGCCCCATACGCCTCGGCTTGACTGCCGCTGGGCGTCGCTGCTGTCAGATCTGCCTGAGGCGCGTGTGAAGGCCATCAATCAGCACCTCAAAGTCCCCAATGCCTTTAGCCTGCTCGCAACTCGGATCAGTGTTGCACGCCCGACGCTTAAGACCGCCCTAAAAGATGCTACCGAATGTATGGCATTGATCAAATTACTCGATGCCCTGCGCAGGGATGAGCCCTTCGAGGGAGTCTGTGAGACGTTAATCGCGCTAGAGCAAAACAGCGATGAGGCCAAGACGACCATTGAGCTGCTTCGCAACGCGTGTGAACAAGCACGCACGGTGACCGCAGCTAATTTTACCGAATCAGGGTTAACCGGTCCCGATTTAGGGGCGGCGATTGAGGCCGCTCGAATAGAACAACTCCGCGAAGTGCTGCCCTAATCTTTAGGTTTAGGGCCGCTCAATCACCACCCCGACGCCTTCGGCCTCTGACACCGCTCCGGGCTTGGTGATCGTCACACGCAAGCGGCTAATAGCATGCTCCGCTAATAATAAAGTCGCTAGATGCTCCGCTAAAGCTTCAAGTAATTGAAAGCGCGACGCATCGCAGACTGCAATTACCCGCTGAGAGATCGCCGCATAATCAAGGGCGTCCTCCAGCGCATCGGTTGCCGCAGCGCGGCCAAAATCCGCCTGAAGCTCTAGATCAATCACCAGCGTTTGGCGAATATCGCGCTCCCAGTCATAGCAACCAATGACTGAAGCGGCTTTGAGACCCGTGATAAAAACAGTATCCATAGCGTGCTTCCTTACTGCGCGAGTCTGCGGCGGGCTACGTTGGTGCGCCCCGAAACCACCCGACTCTTTCTAATTCATGGCGCCGAGAGTTCAGTCATGGGCCAGCGCGGTCTGACCTCAGCATCCGGCCCGTCACACTCACCGGCAACCAACCGTAATGCGCCGGCAAAGGCAATCATGGCACCGTTGTCGGTGCACAATTTAGCGATCGGATAAAAAACCTCACAACCCTCGAGCTTCTGTTCGAGCGCCGCGCGCAAACGCACATTGGCACTCACGCCTCCCGCCATCACCAAGCGGGTCAACTGTTCTTGTTTGAGTGCACGCCGGCACTTGATGACCAATGTGTCCACAACCGCCATCTCAAATGCGCGCGCGATGTCAGCCTTGTCTTGATGGCTGAGCCCGCCATCTGCTTCACACGCCTTGACGGTCGTGAGCGTGTGCGTCTTCAGACCAGAAAAACTGAAATCAAGCCCACCCTGCTTCACCATTGGCCTCGGGAAATCAAATCGCAAAGGGTCACCCGCCTCCGCCAACTGTGCGACCTGAGGGCCTCCAGGGTAGGGTAACCCCAACATCTTGGCAGTCTTATCAAAGGCCTCACCGGCGGCATCATCGAGGGATTCGCCGAGCAACTGATACACCCCCAAGCCGTCTACCCGCACTAATTGCGTATGTCCACCCGATACGAGCAGCGCCACAAAGGGGTAAGCGGGGGCGTTTTCAGCCAACATGGGTGCGAGCAAATGGCCCTCCATATGGTGTACGCCAAGGCTGGGCACACCGAGGCCAACGGCAATAGCGCGGCCAAGCGTTGCGCCGACCATGAGAGCGCCAGCAAGCCCCGGTCCCGCGGTATACGCCACACCACCAATATCAGCGCGGGTGATATCAGCCTCTAACAAGGCCTGATCAACTAACGGTAAGGTCTTGCGCACATGATCTCGGCTCGCCAGCTCCGGTACGACGCCCCCATACTCGGCATGAATAGCGACCTGCGAATACAACACGTCTGCGAGCAGCCCCCGCTCCGTGTCGTAAACGGCCACACCGGTCTCATCACAGCTTGTTTCAATACCCAATACCCGCATGACGCCTTTGTCCCTAATCTGCCCAATAACCCCGGCGGCGCTATTATGAACCGCCAAAGAGGGCGCGTTAAGCGCAATCGGACCCTCAAATCGACTCTGGGAGCCAAAAAGGGACAAAAACTAACGCCCGGCAAGGCTTTGCAAAATCGCTGTTTGGCGCCTATACTGCGCGCCCTTTAGTTGGGTCCACGTCATAAAGCGTGGGTTGTAGACACCACAGGATAGATGAATGCCCTCTATTAAGTTAAAAGAGAACGAGCCATTCGACGTTGCATTACGTCGTTTTAAGCGTTCCTGCGAAAAAGCTGGTTTGATTGCCGAAGTTCGTAAGCGTGAGCATTACGAAAAGCCAACTACGATCCGCAAGCGCGCAGCCGCAGCCGCTGTAAAGCGCCACGCCAAAAAGGTGGTGCGCGAAAACCGCAAGCGCCAACGCCTCTACTAGTCGCTAGAGCAGCACACAGGCCCCGATGAGCGAGACACTCTCCCTAGTCGAGCAAGTCAAAGCTGCCATGAAGGCAGCGATGAAAGCGCGGGAAAAACAAACCCTCTCTACCATTCGCCTGATTCAGGCGGACTTCAAACGTATCGAAGTTGACGAGCGTATCGAGATTGATGACGCACGCGCGATTGCTATCATGGACAAAATGGTCAAGCAGCGGCGTGATTCGGCGAAGCAATATCGTGATGCCGATCGACCCGAGTTAGCCGACCAAGAAGACGCTGAAATTATCGTGATACAAACCTTTTTGCCTGAACAACTCTCAGCTGCCGATGTCGACGCACTCATCGATGAGGCACTGGCAGGTATCGAGGCAACTGGCATGGCAGCAATGGGCCAGTTGATGGGTAAATTGAAGCCTCAACTTCAGGGGCGGGCCGACATGGGCGAAGTCTCGCAACGCGTCAAGGCCAAACTCGGCACCTGAGGCGCCTGTATACCGGCTTACCTTTTACGATTACATCGCACGGTACATCACACGGTCACATCACGCATTGCTTGCCCTCCTCACGGCGGAGGTCCACACTGTTCTCTCGCTTCGACTCATTCATCTGCGCTGTTGGTAACGACGGCGCAAGGAACAACGACTCCAGACGACCGATACTGTGGCACGACTTTCGCAAGCTTTCTTAGACGACCTGCTCGATCGCCTCGATATTGTCGAGGTCATCGACCGGCGCGTTAAGCTCAAAAAAGCCGGCAAAAACTATACCGCCTGTTGCCCGTTTCATGATGAGCGCACCCCTTCTTTTTCTGTCAATCCAGACAAGCAGTTTTACTACTGCTTTGGCTGTGGCGCTGGGGGTAACGCTCTCGGTTTTGTTATGGATTACGAGCGACTCGACTTTCGTGAGGCAGTGGAGGGTTTAGCGCAAACAGTCGGATTAGAGATTCCTGAGGACGACCCTCGCACTGGACAGGAGCCGCCAAAGGATCAAAACAAACCGCTGTACGAGATTCTGGAACAATCCAGTAAGTTTTATGAGCACGCGCTGCGTCAGCATCCCGAGCGGCATAAGGTGGTGAACTACCTTAAGGCCCGGGGCCTGACGGGCGAAATCGCGCGCGACTTTAGAGTCGGCTTTGCCCCCGAAGGCTGGGATAATTTAATGCGAGCGAGCGGCGATCAACCGGCTACGCAAGAACGGCTCTTGACTTCTGGCATGGTGGTCAAAAATGACAGCGGGCGTATCTACGATCGCTTCCGCGAGCGAGTGATGTTTCCTATTCAGGATCAACGCGGCAGGATCATCGCATTCGGCGGCCGGGTATTGGGGGATGACAAACCCAAATACCTCAACTCACCCGAGACTCCTGTTTTTCAGAAATCGCGCGAGCTTTATGGTCTGTGGCAAGCCCGCAAGCACCCCCGAAGGCTCGAACGCATTGTCGTGGTCGAAGGTTATATGGATGTCATCGCCTTGGCTCAGCACGGCATACCCTATGCCGTCGCCACACTCGGCACGTCCACTAGCGAAACCCACCTCGAACGTCTGTTTCGATTGGTGCCAGAAGTCGTTTTCTGCTTTGACGGCGATGATGCCGGGCGCAAAGCCGCCTTTCGTGGATTAGAAGCGACGCTGCCGGCGATGCAAGATGGGCGGCAAAGTAAGTTCTTATTTCTACCCGAGGGTGAGGACCCCGATACGCTGGTACGTGCAAAAGGCAAAGACTATCTTGAAAACCTCTTTGATCAGGCTGATCCCTTGGAGGAGTTTCTATTCAAACATCTAGCTAAAGGCTTGGATCTAGAGTCCATGGATGGTCGAGCGCGATTCTCTAAGCTCGCCGTGCCCTATTTGGACCGCCTACCCGAAGGCGTGTTTCAAACACTGATGTATCACGCACTGGCTGAGCGCACCGGCATCGATGTAGAGAGCCTCAAGCGCCTCCAACCGCCGCCTGCACCGCGGCCCGATCCGATCGACTCGACGCCACCTCGTGCCGAGGCACCGCCGCCGCTTGATCCTGCAGAATTACCCCCCGGGGCTGCCCCCCCGGCCGACGAGCCCGTGCTGGAAAGCCTCTCACCCAGCTCACTCAACCCCATACATCGATTGCTCGGCCTGTTGGTCCTAAAGCCCGCGCTGGCCATCAAAATCCCGGACAACCTGATGCGGAGCACAGGCAACCGCGATGCCGTGCTCCTGACGGAGGTAGTCAGCCATATTCAGCAGTACCCCGACGTCACGACGGCGGCATTACTCGGCTTTTGGTTTGGCACGCCAGAGGGCGATTTTTTGAGCGCGCTAGCGGGCCGAGAAACCGTAGAAGACGATGCTGGTCTGCACGCGCTGTGCGACGCGCTGATCGATAAGCTCAATCGGCACCCCGCCCTTCATGCGGCACGCAAGCAAGTGGAACGGCTCAAGCGAAAGCCTTATGCCGATCTCAGCAGCGAGGACAAACAGGCGCTTCTGACCCTGACCCGAGAGATCCGCACCCTATCGGGACGCCACTGACGGCTTTTTTGGCGCTTACGGTCAGATAGCCCGCCTTTTCACCTATCGAGCCTGCCTGCCACTGGCATGGCCACCACTACTGATCTAGCGCGAGAATAAGCGCCGTTGCCAAATAGAGGCATTTTCCCAGACAAGCACATGGTGATCTGGGGCCTGAGCCGTTATAATCGCCGGCTCTTTTTTGCCACACCCACGCAGGCTGCGAATGACCGACCGAACGCATCAGCAATCACGACTTAAAGCGTTGATTGCAAAGGGAAAAGAGCAAGGTTACCTGACCTACGCTGAAGTTAACGATCACCTCCCACAAGATATCTCAGATCCGGATCAAGTCGAAGACATCATTCAGATGATCAACGACATGGGGATTCAGGTGTTTGAGCAGGCTCCCGATGCCGACGAATTACTGATGTCTGGGGGCGATCGCTCTGCGGACGAGATTGCCTCTGCTGAGGCGGCGGCGGCGCTGGCAGCGGTCGAGCAAGAAACCGGCAGAACGACCGATCCGGTGCGCATGTACATGCGCGAAATGGGTACGGTAGAGCTGCTCACTCGCGAAGGCGAAATCATCATCGCCAAGCGCATCGAGGAGGGTATTCGCGAGCTGATGGCCGCGCTAGCCCACTACCCTGATGTGGTGCGCCGGCTCTGCAACGAGTACGAACTGGTCGCTAAAGAAGAGCGCAAACTCACTGACGTCATGATCGGCTATCTCGACCCAGCGGAGCACGTTCCGTCAGCGTCTGAAATGGCGGCAGCGGCGGAGCAAAAGGCCGAGCAAAAGGCCGAGCAAAAAGGCGATGATGACGAGGAAGAAGAGGAAAAAGTTGGCCCCGATCCCGTTGAGGCTAAGAAGCGCTTCACCGCGCTGAAACGTCAGTGTACGAAGACCGAAAAGGCGATCGCCGCTAAGGGCCGCGTCCACAAAGACGCCATTACCGAGATGAACAAACTCGGTGAGCTCTTTAAGTTCTTCAAGCTCACACCCCGAGTTTTTGATCCCCTAATTGACGAGCCGCGCATTGCCTTGTCAGCGGTCCGTGAGCCAGAGCGCGACATCATGCGCATCGTGGTGCGTGACTGCCGGATGGATCGCAAAGAGTTTATCAAAAGTTTTCAGGGTTCAGAAAGCGACAGTCGCTGGGTAAGCCGTGTGACGCGCAAGAAAGATGTGGGCGCCAAAATCAATCTTCATAAAGAAGAGCTCCAGCGCATGCAGCGCCAGATCGCTAATGTTGAGGAAGCGACCGGCCTGACGATTACCGAGATCAAAGAGATCAATCGCCGAATGAGCATGGGCGAAGCGCGCGCGCGTCGTGCCAAGAAAGAAATGGTTGAAGCTAACCTGCGATTGGTGATCTCGATTGCCAAAAAATATACTAATCGTGGACTGCAATTCTTGGATCTCATCCAAGAAGGCAATATTGGCCTGATGAAAGCGGTCGATAAGTTTGAATACCGCCGGGGTTACAAGTTCTCCACCTATGCCACTTGGTGGATCCGGCAGGCCATCACGCGATCGATTGCGGATCAAGCCCGAACGATCCGTATTCCCGTGCATATGATCGAGACCATCAATAAGCTCAACCGCATTTCTCGGCAGATGCTGCAGGAGATGGGCCGTGAGCCTACGCCTGAAGAATTAGGCGAGCGAATGGAAATGCCAGAGGACAAAGTCCGTAAAGTACTGAAGATCGCCAAAGAGCCCATCTCAATGGAAACACCCATTGGCGATGACGAAGATTCTCATCTAGGTGATTTTATCGAAGACCTGACCATTGCATCGCCGGTTGATGCTGCCACCGAGGAAGGCCTAACAGAGGCGACTCGAGAGGTGCTTGGGGGCCTGACCGCGCGTGAGGCGAAGGTGCTCCGCATGCGCTTTGGCATCGACATGAATACCGATCACACGTTAGAAGAGGTCGGCAAGCAATTTGATGTAACTCGAGAGCGTATTCGTCAGATTGAGGCCAAGGCATTGCGCAAGCTGCGCCACCCAACCCGCTCAGATTATCTGCGCAGTTTCCTAGACGAGTAAATCAGTGCGCCGACTCGTCCTATTGCTGACCCTGCTGGGGAGTTTCATTAGCTGTGGCGACTCAAAAACAGACGTACCCGACCCCGCCGTAACGATGACGGCGGCCCCTGCAGGTGCCACCAGCAGTCAAATCTGGCAGCAACAATGTGGTGTTTGCCACGGTGCAGCAGGTGAAGGCAATCGTGCACTGGACGCCCCCGGACTAACCCAACTCTCGTCGGGTTATCTCGCGCGCCAGCTGACGCATTTCGTGAACGGGGTCCGAGGCGCCGACCCAAAGGATCAAAACGGCCATCGCATGGCGCTCAGCGTCGCATTGCTCGCGCCGTCTGATATTCCAGCACTAGCCGCCTTTATCAGCACTGACCTCCCCCCGGCGCGGCCCGAGGCTACCTTAAAAGGCGAAGCAACGAGAGGCGAGGATTACTACACCCATCTTTGTAGTGCCTGCCATGGTGGTAATGCGCTGGGCAATCAAATTTTGGGGGCACCCTCTCTGGCAGGAGCCAGTGACTGGTACCTTAAATCAGCTTATCAAGGCTTTCTTGACGGTCTGCGCGGTCAGCATGCCGATGACGTTTATGGCGCCCAAATGGCACGACTCGCACCGGCACTGTCCGATGAGGATGACCTCGATGATGTGATCGCTCACATCACGACATTGCCACCCAAACGCTCTTAAGAATCGCCCGAATGACCTTATGCTGGTATCTCCACCAATCTCTTCGCACACTGTCGCCACTCGAATTCCACTATCATGACCACCATGCGGATTGTAAGCACCGCGCATCCAAAGGGGCTGCGTCGCTGATCTACAATAAAACCGGGGTGCTAGCGTCGTGCTGACTCGCCCTAACTGATCGGCACTATCTGTTCCGCGATAACTGATCCGCGATAACTGATCGACAATAATAGATCGTTAATAATAGGCGTCATAATAGGTACCACTATTCTTGCAGCCACTCACTTTGGGGCACCCGATGATGCCAACACTGACAGCGTGCTTATCGACCCTTCAGCGTTCAGGACTGTTAATCGCGCTGGGGTCAGCCATCGTAGTGGGGGGCTGGATGGCCTCTGCTGCTGCTGTTACCTCAGAGACGGTATTTGTCCTCAACACCCGCTGCCCCGCCTCTTTTACTGAGAATGCAGAGGGTGGGTGCGTATTAAGTAACCGCTATCGACAATACCGATCATTACAAAATAAGGGTGTAGGCGGCTTAAAAACCGGATTACCACCGCTGAGAGAAGGATTTACGCCGGCGCAAATTGACCTTGGCCGCTATTTGTTTTTTGATCCCATTCTCTCGATAGACGGCACCGTCAGCTGTGCCAGCTGCCATGACCCGGCTCTGGCGTTCTCCGACGGCCAGGCGCAAGCCACTGGCATTGGCGGACAAATGCTGCCGCGCTCTGCGCCGAGCTTGTGGAACGTGGGGTTTCTCTCAACACTGCTTTGGGATGGTGCTCAGTCGACCCTCGAGTCACAAATGCAGGGCCCGCTTTACTCCCCGCTCGAAATGGGAAACAACCCGGCCAATCTGCTGTCAACGCTCAAGAACAACAGCACTTATCAAAACCTGTTCACACAGGCTTTTGGTCAATCTGCCATTACGCTAGAGGACGTTTACACCGCCATTACCGCATTCGAGAGCTCACTGATTTCACTCAATAGCCGCTACGATCTTTATGCTCATGGCTACCACGCGGCACTCACTGAAGAGGAAAAAGCCGGTCTCAACGTGTTTCGCTCTTTTGTCGCACGCTGCGCCGAGTGCCATACCCCACCACTCTTCTCCAATCAGCAGTTGGCGGTAATCGGGGTTGCCGACGCGCCTAATATGATGATCGACCCCGGCGCACAGGCGGTCACTGGTGATGAGAGCCAGCGGGGCGCTTTTAGGGTGCCGAGCCTGCGCAATGTGGTCCGCACAGCGCCCTATATGCACCGCGGGCAAAAAGCCACCCTCGCAGACGCCGCCCGTTTTTATACCGGGGGCAGAGGTCACGAAGTGCCTGAGGGTGATTCGTTAATGATTCACTGGCATATCTGGGAGCCACAGCTCACTGAGCGTGAAATCGACTTACTAACCGGCTTTATGGGCACACTCACTGACGAGGCCTTTATGCCCGCGATACCAAATCAGGTGCCGTCAGGTTTACCCGTGACCCGTGCTATTAAAGCACCACGAGCGCCCGCGGACACTTTGGTGCACAATATCGCGACGCCTGCGTTACAACAACAGCAATCATCGCAGGCGAGCAGACCACAAGGGGGCAACACACCATGACCGGCAGACACGTCAACGGTTTCTTTTATCATATCCTATTACTGGTGTTCATCAGCAGCGCCCTCGTAACGCAGGCAGCGGTACTGGAGGTACGGGAAGGCGAGCGCATTCAGGATGCCGTTAACTCAGCCTCCCCCGGGGATGAAATTCTGGTCTACCCCGGCCTTTATAGTGAAACGGTCTATGTGGACAAAGACGACATCACGCTGCGCGGCGTCGTAGAGGGCGATGATTGGCCACACCTCGATGGTAAAAAACAACTCAACGACGCGATCTTGTATTCGGGCAATGGCTTTTCAGTGGAGTGGTTCAAGATCACTCACTACAAAGGCAATGCCATCATGGGGCAAGCGGGCAATAATTTTTCGATTCGTAATAACTGGGTCATCGACTCAGGCGTTTACGGGATCTTCCCCGAATTTGGCGAGAACGGATTGATCGAAAATAACATTCTCTCAGGCATCGAGGATGCGGCCATTTATGTCGGCATGAGCGATTATATTGATGTGAGAAACAATCAGGTTTTTGATAACGTCGCCGGCATCGAAATTGAGAACAGCCGCCATGCCTTGGTAGAGGGTAATCTGGTCAAGAATAATACCGGCGGGATTCTCGTCTTCATTACCCCAGGACTACCGATTAAAAGCTCCTACGACGCGATCATTCGACGCAACTTTGTTCTGGACAACAACACCCCCAACTTTGGCATACCTGGCTCATTGGTGTCGCAAATCCCGTCGGGTAGCGGGATCATCGTGATGTCGGGGGATGACGTGATCATCGAGGACAACGTGATCACCGGTAATAACAATGCCGGCATTATCGTCACCAGCCAGGATTTTGTGACCGAGATCGCCACCGATACTGGCTCGGACCCCAACCCTGATCGGGTACAGATCCGCGACAATATTATGCTTAACAATGGCGCCGACCCCGAGGGGGAGATGAAGCTCCTCATGCTCACCAAGCTCTCCACTACCGGGCCCGACATTTTTGCCTATCAGGGCGCCACTGACGCCGCGCGGGGGAGCTGCATCTCACGGCGCGGTGCCTATCGCACCTTGGGTGTCGATGACTGGGCGGACTGTGATAGCCCCACCATTCGCGCGAGCGATGCGATCGCGGGACAAGAGCCACATGATTCTACCCGCGCGCTCGTGACCAAAATGCTGCCAGAGCCGGCTGCTCCTCGCATCATTGAAGAGAACGTATCGGGGGCAGAGATCGTCTATCAGGGTATTTGTGCGGGTTGTCATGCCTATAACATCCGCTTAATCGGACCGCCCACGCTCACCATTCAAGCCCAGTATGGCAATAACGCAGAAACCATCGCCGCCTATATTGCCAACCCCGAAAAGAAACGACCCGACTTCCCCACCATGCCACCGCAGGACCACCTGTCGGCACCCATGCGACAGCTAGTGGCCGAGTACATGCTGGCATTGACGAACTAAGCCTGCTGGCCAGGTTGGTGAAGTCAAATTTTTATGGCAGTATAACTGCCAATAACCGACGCGCTGCACGGTCTAATCTACGCTACTAAAGTAGCCCTCGCGCTACCTAGCCGCTTGATAGCTAAAGACTTCCGCACACTAACAAGGAACGCCATGCCCGCCACCCAACAATTTGCCACCATCAATGGAAAACGCATCGCTTACCTCGAGGCGGGATCCGGTGATCCCATCGTACTGCTGCATGGCAACCCGACCTCGTCCTACTTATGGCGCAACGTCATCCCCCAGCTCGAGGGTCTTGGCAGGGTCATTGCCCCTGATCTCATTGGCCAGGGTGATTCAGAGAAGCTGCCTGAAACCGAAGGGCCAGAGCGCTATTCTTTTCAGGTCGCTTTTGACTACCTGGATGGCCTGTTACGGCACATTGCCGCTGACCAAAACGTCACGCTGGTCCTTCACGACTGGGGGAGTGGTCTCGGTTTTCACTGGGCAAGTCAAAACCCCCAAACAGTGAAAGGCGTTGCCTACATGGAAGCGATCGTGGCACCACTGAGCTGGGAAGATTGGCCAGAAAGCGCACGCGGGATTTTTCAAGGCTTTCGCTCAGATAAGGGAGAAGACCTCGTATTAACGCGCAATTTATTTGTCGAGGGAGTTCTCCCAAGCTCTGTCTTGCGCGACCTCAGCGCGGAGGAAATGGCGCACTATCGAGCCCCTTTTGACACCCCAGCCAATCGACAACCGACCCTCAATTGGCCGCGGCAGATCCCCATCGACGGCGAGCCCCCTCACATGGTGAGCTTAGTCGAAGCCTATGGTGCCTTTATGACCGAGAGCCCGATCCCTAAGCTGTTTATTAACGCAGAGCCCGGCTCGATTTTGGTGGGCGCGCAGCGCGACTTTTGTCGGCGCTGGCCTAATCAGACCGAAGTCACCGTAGAGGGCTTGCACTTTATCCAAGAAGATTCACCCGAAGCCATCGGCCGTGCCATTGCCGATTGGTACCCCACGCTGTAAGGAGCACTCATGTCTGATACCCCTGTCTATGTCGTCGCAAATTTTATTGTTCACGACGCCGCCGCCTACCGAGAATACGAGAAAGGGTTTTTTTCG
>Ga0257110_1000376_pt1 | contig 22521 bp, 13 predicted proteins | sample LP_taG_7_FD_190184 | JGI IMG/M metagenome (GOLD analysis project Ga0257110, IMG submission 190184) | Marine microbial communities from Northeast Subartic Pacific Ocean, Canada - LP_J_2015_P26_10m | ecosystem: Environmental > Aquatic > Marine > Oceanic | place: Canada: Northeast Subartic Pacific...
TGTGCAGGCAGAGCGAGATGCCGCTCGAGCTGCAGCATCTGCTTCGGATGAGCGGTCGAACCGGAGCAATGAGGAGTTGAGAGATTCGCTGAATCGTCTGCGAGACTCGGACAAGAAAACGCAAAAGCTGGACGAGGTCATCAGGCGGCTGGCGTCACGCAGCTAGCTAGGAGGTGGACGTCTACAATATCAATTCTAGGTTCTATTAGGTCATTTCGCGTCGTGTCATCTCTTCATTCATCCCGACAAAACACTCTGGCCGATCGAGTCTTGTGTGTTTGTAATTTCTTCCACTTCCAGGATCGGTTCGCTTTTCCTGCGGGAACGCCCCTCCCATTGGTACGCGTCCCGTGGTGAATCCGAGCCCTCTCGCTTTCGTCTGTTAGAGAAGGGATCGGGTGCGTACTCACCACCTGCACTCGCCCCAGAAGCTGCCGACCTCAAGTTGGGCTGATGGGTCGGAGTACCGGTGAGGGATGATTTAACTTTTCCCCAGTCTTCATCGTCTGAGTGAACATCCCGCTTAGGACTTGGAATCATCGTTGGAGCCATTTCGGATTCAGAGTCGCTTTTCGGAGCCATTTCGGAATCAGAGTCGCCAGAGTCGCCCAGGCCATCATCACACTCCTTTTCGTCGTCCATAACGCTCGTCAGGTCAATATCTCGGCCATTCGTGCGTCGATCCTTCGCGTTCCTTCTGCCCGGAGCGTCAGTTGCTTCATCCAGTTTCCCGTAAAAACGTTCCGGCGGGATACCCTCGCGACTGCCTATCGCCGCAGATCGGGTGTGTGCGTCATTTCTGCGTGGTAGCTTCTGCTCAAGTCCATAATCGATGACCACACGGTCGCGTTCCTGCTCACGTGATCGCTCCTTTCTCTTCTCTTCCTTCGCGGCAGCTGCACGTTGGCGCCTTCGCGACACAACTTCTTCCGCATCACTCACAACCACCCTCCGCGATGTGATCATATCTTTCACCTGTTCCATCACCCCCTCGATTGCTCTGATCCGATTGTTTCGTTCGTCGTTGGATTTCCTATCAGCCGACCCACTGAGCTCCGGTATGGCAGTCTTCAGCTCTTCCAGAATCATCAACATGATTTGGGGGCGAGCCACCATGCTCTCCTCGGATACGAACCAGTCCCTTCGAAGGAAATCCTGCGGCAAAGCTGATGACGAAGGACACGAGTCGTTGCGAAACGCGGCCGCGATCTCTTCCTTAGTCAGCTGCTTCGGCATCTTCATGGCGAACCTGTTCAAATATTCGAGCAGAAACACTCCGCAGTCGCTTCCGTTGCTCTGCTGAGGGACCTTCAGCCTGTAGTGAGGCATATCCTTGGCGTTGAAGTGAAGCAAGGAATCCTCGGCATCTGTGTGTTTGTCAGCTTCCTTGGGATTGACTCGCAACCATTCCATAGCGAGATACTTGCGCAACTCAGCGGTCGTTCTCTTAGTGTTGTGACCACCGCTCATGGAATCGAGATGCAGAAGAGTGGGCTCAGTGCCGGAGTCATCATAACTGTTGTCCAACAAGGAAATAGAACCGTTCTTCTGTTTTCCGGGATGGCAGAGGATAACAAGACTCCAGTGCGAACTTGCATGAATGGGGAAGAACACGAAATCCTTCTTGAAGATGTCAACTCCCCTCGTCCACTTGCTGACACGGTCGTGCGCCGCCTTTTGTTTCTCCCAAGCAGTGTCCCCAAATTCATTTAATCGGTCCGGAACATTCGACAACTTCTCGAAGAAGAACGAGTTGAACACATGGCAGCGGTCGCGATCCTCTTGCTTCATCTCTTCAAGCCACAACTTTTTGATGCGAAACTCAATTACGCTGTCGTTCAAAAACTCGTTGTCTTCGAGTGTGAGGAGATCGCGTGATGTCACCTCCACGGTGCCAGTCCCTTTTTGCCCTCCTGCACGACCTTTCCTCGGGGATCCCCGGGTTTTAGCTTCTCGAGGATAGATGGTCGATATCTCGCCAATCTTCTGCGCGACATTGAGATGGACAGTCGAACGAGTCGGTCGACTGGACACGCGGAAAGAAGGTTCGAATTGAGGACCTCTGAGTTCTCCGCTGCCATCTTCCTCTTCGTTGTCTGAATCAAGGATCTCGATGGTCTCCGGCTTTGCGTTTGCGGCAGATTTCCTTCTATTTCTCGTCGTTGTGCCAGGGGACAAGATGTGCGCCGCCTGCTGCTGAGCCCTGTTGGTTTCGTTTGACAGCCGTCCGGGCCGCCTATCGTCGGGAAACCAATCCGTATCACCTCCCATCGAACGACGGAAAATACTCTTACGGGGATCCACTCCCAAACCCGGGTACGAAGAGGGCTTGGTCCCAGATCCCTTCGCCGACCTTTGCATTACCTGCTCGAACACGTTTCTCTTCGGCGCCGGGGATGGATCAGCACCTCGAGCTTGAGCAGCAGCAAGCATATCTTTTCCGCGTCCGCGTCTTCCCCCTTTCTGAGACACCAAGTGAAAATTGTGGTGCTGTTGCTTCCGGTGTTCATTGAGCTGATTCTGCTGCGATGCTTTATGCGCGCTCATGGTACGCCGTGGTCGCCCACTCCCATTCTCAACTTCAACTTCATCCACAAAGTCGAAGGGCGAGGTATTGTCCTGTGGTCGCGTGCCTCGAGTCTCCGCTGCCCCGGGTGTCCTCGCCGCGCGCTCTCTGTCAATCTCGTTCTCTCGTTCCTTGAGGGGAATCAATTCTTTCAAGAGCTCGATGCGATCTCTCAGTCGATTGCCTCCGTCAGTCAAGTTTGACATATACGATACCGTCGATACCGTTTTCTCGTGCTGTGTCAACTGCTTCTGCAGCTCCTCCACGCTCAGCGGAATGTACTTGTCGTACAGGTCGTGAGAGTCAGTCCTGTCGAAACTAGCTTGCTGGACCTCCTCGAAGCTTTTCTCGAGAGAAACTTTCTTGATGGTATGCAACTGGTCGTCTTCTTCGAGATCCCTTGACCTGGGCGCCATCGCGATCTGGAAAAGAGCCCGCGAAGATCGCCCCTTCTTCGGCACCGTCAACCGATATCACTGAGGTGCGAGGGTTCAGCCGAGCATGCTGGTTCTCGAACACAGCTGAAACGACACCCTATCGCGAGTGAACTCGGGTCTCACGTCTTGGAGCGGTGAGGAGACCGCGCCTCGTGAAGTGCGTGGCAAGAGTTCAAAAAAGTTTGGAGGTGCCGAGGCGCCATGGCTGCATGGGGTGCACGTATTTTAACTGCTTCACTTTTCTCGTTCGCGACCTCTCGTTCGCGACCCCCAGCCACACTCGCTCCTCCATGTCTTCTTACCTCCTTCAAGTGAAATCAGACTCCCGCTCCACTACCTGCGAGGGCGCATGCAACGGCCCGATTCACAAAGGTGGACCCGCGAAACCACAACCCGCGCCTCGAGCGACGCGACTACTTTTTCTCACAGCCTCGTCTTCCCCCTCGCCCGAACCCGACCCGCAGGCGATATCATGTTCGGCAGCCGCATGGACCCCTACAGGAGCCACCCTATGTCTGGTATGACGTTTTGGAGGCACCTCTCGTGCGTCACCTCTCGCCAGGTCGATCCATCTCTCTCCTCCGCGCACAGACACTCGCGTTCTCACACGTTCGTTGCAGGTGAAGAACTTGCGAGACACGTACGCTACTCTCATGGAATGCCCCGGCTGCGAGGACCCGGAAATTATGGAAGCGTTGCTCTTGCAGATTGAGGACGCTGAAGCCATCGCCGAGCAGGCTATTATCGACAGGGCTGTTGCGAAGGCCGCCAAGAAGCTCGCTGCGAAGGCCGAGAAGTTGGCTGCGAAGCCCCCGAAGAAGCGTGCCAAGAAGGCGGCTCCCAAGAAGGCTCCCAAGAAGGCTTCCAAGAAGACTGCGAAGCAGGTCAAGTCCCTCGCCATCAAGACCGAGTCCAAGAAATCAAAGAAGACGCCCACTGCCTTCCAGAAGCTGAAGGTTGCGTCCAAGGTCAAGGCCAAGGCCCGCCCCAGGCGCAAGCAAAAGGCGGGGGAAGTTCCCGAGCTCAACGTTTACGCCATGACCTACAAGCCGGTGCCGCGCAGGATTGCGCCCGAGGGAGTTCGTCGCTCCGCTCGCAACAAGCCCTGCGACGACAACGCCGTTGCGCAGACCCCTGTCGTTGCCTAAGCGACACACGAATGAGGCAAAATACGAACGGCACGTGCGTAAACACAGCTGTGTACAAAACAAGCACAGCACCACGAGGCGACACACAAACACACACAAACGTTGTAATATACACATCAATCATGCTTGAGCACTAATCGAAGATGCGGGAAACCGCTGCTAGCTTTGTACCGCTCGAAAAGATCCTGGATGCGCCGGTAATACTCGTCACACGTGTGTTCCACGTCCTCATCTAACGCGGTTCCTTCCGGTCCCGGCTTTGGGACTTTGAAGGGCTCACCAACCACGAAGCTCAGCGGTAACGGCGCCGGAAACGGCAGGTAACCCTTAAAGCCACCAGGAAGGAACGGCATGGGGAAACCGAGGCGTTTGTACGTCCATCGCTGCGCAGCCTTCCACTTGATGAGGTTCCGCGTCGCCTGAGACTCTCCAAACACAAAGACAGGTACCAGGTCTGCCTTTTCCTCAATCGCGATTCGGATGAAGCCCCTGTGTCTGGTGCACAGCGTGACCTCGTCGTCGAAATCCCCTCCGACGTGCTCCACGAGCTCCGCCTGCCCACCGGGACACACAACCACGGCGCCCTCTTCGCGAAGGCTCTTCAAAAATACGCCGCGCGACACGTTTCGTGCGCCAGCCCACATTGCGACATCCCTCAAAATGGGTACCCTGAAGATGACAGAGGCGCCGAGGGTCACGGGAGGGGGAACCGACGGAAACAACGAGGCAAATTGCGGCGTGAGGTGGAACCAGCACGCTGCGGCGGGATACATCCCGTGTGGATGGTACCCAAAAATGTACCGACGCTCCTCACGATTACTTTTTCTCCACGATCCGTCTCGCACGACTCGACATTCGCCGTGCCATCGGCGAGCAGCATCCTCCACGACCCTCGTCGCCCACAGCTGAAAACCCGTCCACGTTCTAAGTCCTGTGGCTCCCGGAGCCCCTATACATGTTGGCGAGTAGGCCACGCCAATTATAGCAAACGTCGTGGCACTCCAAGCCAAGCTGGGTGCTGCGACGAGCACGGTGGCGATGATGGCAATCAGAAGGAGGTGCGGGGCGTGGATGACATGCAACACAAGCAGCATCTCGAAGAAGCCTAGCCAAGAGGATCGAGTGGACGGCGTGTCCTTTCCCGACGATTCATCCGGACCAGAAACGGACTCAGCAGCACTCGCGGGTGCGGATGCCTGCGGTTGAAAATGCAGCAGTGAACACGCCAATATAATCTGAGCCGCGAAACCGGCGCCGCCCGCCACTCCCGACGCGACAGCAATCACTCTGAGGTCATCGTCGCTGATACGCTCTCCATTTCGGCCAAAAAGAGCAGCCGACCCGCTTCGAATCATCACACCCGCCGTCACAGCACATCCTGCGACGCTAAAGGCGAAAGAAGCCCAGCCGAACCCCTGCAGCAGCATGAAACGCATTCCTCCTCGACCCGGATTGCAAAACGACCACGTCTCAGTCAGAGCAAACTTAAGTCGGCCTCCAACCCCGTGCGTGACCGGCACGGCTATAGCGAAACAAGACAGCGCCAGCGCAACAAACATGAGCTGGGCGACAGGAGACTTCGCTTGGGAGTGATGCGCCGCCATCAGAAGCCCGAAACCGACCAAGGCTAGGATGAAGCACAACACGGTGATGATTGCTGTTCCGCTCGTCTGCAGCACTTGTGACATCGCGGAGGGGGTCCGCCTGTGACCTTGCCCAGGCTTAGCGTGATGTCCGCGATGGTACGTGAGCAGGGATGAAACCATGAGAACTTCGCTGATGAGAGCCGAGCAGATGGATCCCCCGAGCAACGAACGTTCGTTGACGTGAGTGCGCACCGCAGACATCTGCTCGATGTGAAGAAACATCCGACCCAGCGCCAAAACAAGGGCGACGACGAAGAAGCTCCAGCTGAAGCCTTGGAAGGTCATGAACCTGTATCCACCGCTGAAAAATATGTTCCTGAAACGCCATGAGTTTGTAGCATCCTTATGAAGGCGATGTCCTGCAACGCCGTGGGTGATGGGCACCGCGGCAAGGGCAGTCGCGGCTATGACCTCCATCCCGGTTTTATCTCCGCGACCTTTCGAACGATCTGAGGTCCGCTTCCTAGCACCTCTTCATCAGGGTTCTGGCTCCCTGAGCGGGCTACTGGGCGCTAACTATGTACTCGGCCCGTCCACTGGAGGGCACTAATTCACAGCAAAGCCAACCCCGCGCTGTGCCTTGTGACGAGAGCTTGTCTGTTGAACATCGTGAAATATACAGACAAGACTTACGGAACTCTGAGAAACTTGAGGTGACATCACAGACGTGAGGTGACAGTATTCCTTGCGCCCGATGCTGCGCTCGCCGACGGGTGGCGCATCCCATATTATTCGTCGTAGTGTCCTCCCCGTGAGACAAAAAGCGAGGATTGTTCTCGGGCGCGCGTCGAGCATGGCTCCTTCGATGGGTCTTCGTCGGTCCACGATCCTCGTTGGCGACGTCCATGGACACCTTTCCAAGCTTACGTCGTTGTGGGGTGAGCTGGAACAGGAGCTCGGACCCGAGAGATTCGAATCATCGACGGTCATTTTCCTCGGGGATCTGTGCGACCGGGGTCCAGACACATCGGGGGTCTTCAGCTTTTTGGCGTCGCTAAAGGACAAGCACCCAGGTATGCTTGTGAGACATCTCGCTGGCAACCACGATCTTGGTTTCGCCACGTTCCTCGGTCTTATACCAATCAAGGGTGGTGCTGTAGCAGAGGGAGAGTTTAAACCTCGCCGAGCGGAATACCCTTTATGGCAAGATGTCTCCGAGAAACAAGCACACGTTGGGATGCATTTGCAGGGTCGGCGTTGGGGCGCCTTCTCGAGGGAGGGTTCCGAAGACGGTATCAACGCTTTCGACAGCCACGCTACGTTCGCTTCCTACTCCGCTGCTCCTGGTGACCGCGAAGATCTCTTGAGGAAGATGCCGGAGGAGCACAAGAAATTACTGGCGTCGCTTGAATTTGTGGTTGAGGTTGAGGACGTAGATGAACATGGGAAAAAGCTGATCGCCGTGCACGCAGGGTTGGAGGAAGGAGAATGTCCGTTTGATGTTCAGATGACAGCACTGCGTGAGAGGAGAGTGGACCAGGCTTGGATCGAAGCACTTCAGGGGAGAGCAAACGTCATGAATCTTCCCAAAGACACGCCGGATGACGTAATAATCGCTAGTGGGCATCACGGCGTGCTCGAGATTGGGGACAGGCGGAGACTAATCGTTGACGAATGTGGAGGTCGGATCGAAAGGCCACTGGCCGCGTTGATACTTCCGGAGAGGAAGGTCGTGAGGTCTACGTGATCTCTGAATGTCGACTCATCTAACACTTAGTTCTAGAGCACTAGCTAGCTAGCTATGAATACTATGCCATTCATTTGAACCACCTTCCCTCGCAGGCAGATTCTCCAGGTACGAGATGAGAGGCGCGAGCTGAGCAGGTATGGGCTCATTGCAAGCCTCTCTCCATACTTCATCAAACTTCTCTCCAGAGGCCAGCTGGATGATGGCGACGAGACGCTCAAGGGTAGACCGAAAACGTTCAATCATCTCGGTTCCTCCGCGAGCATCAGCCTCTCTGTAAGCGCGGGAAATGTCTGGCCAGAGAGAAGCAGCGTGATTGGGAACACGCGGCCAAGTCATCGTGCAAAGAAGTTCAAGGCAGGAAGCCGCACCAATCGCGGTTGAATCATCTCGTGCATGAAGCCAGTCGAGAAGAACAGGGAACAATCGTGGAAGATGCGCGGCGGCACTCAGCTTTACAGCGGACAAGATCGTGGGGAACTCGAGTACCCACGCCTTGGCGACGCCAACCTCATGGTTGCGTGAACTAGCCGCCTGTATCATCGCCTCAAGGGCCGACATCAGCCCGGGGTCTCTAGGATCATCAGCGCACACTGCAACTGCTACGCGAGTGTGAGCTGCTGCTGCCGCCCCGAACACCTCTACTGTCGATCCTGAAAACGTTAAAGAAGCCGCGTCGAGTAGTGCAGCACCGTGCCAGCGGAGCTCGGTGCGATTAGTGGCTGAGATCAGAGCAACCAGAGCTGCGCATCCCTCACGACGAACGACAGAGCTGGTGTGGTCCATTGCACGAAGCACACACGGCACGACGCGGGAGACCATGACGTTTGCATCTTCATTTCCGGATTTATCAGCTTTCCCGAGCCAAGGGTACCCAGAAGATTCGATCATCCATCGGAGACGCACAGAAGCGACGAAAGCTGATTCTGTTGTCGGTTTCGCAAGCTGCTTTGGGAGATGCGGTGGAAGTTCAGGCGCTGGTGGTCGAGGTTTGCGGTCATCACGACTTCCAGCAGAACCACCCCATTGTGGCTCGGGTTCGATCGCTAGGGAAAACGCAAGAGATGCGGCTGTCTCGCCCAGGCATCTTGCTAAGCAGTCACGAACAGCGTCGCCGAAGCCTCGTGGTGATTCACCGGCACCAACGTTTGCACCGTGATCGAACATTAGCTCAACCAAACTCCTGGCAGCCGCTGAAGCCTCATTCGAGCTCCACTTTGGCAACCCGCCTGCACCGTGCAAATCACCACCTCTGCAATAAGCAGCCGCAGTCATCGCAACACCAGCAGCAAGACTCATGACTTCATTCTGTTCATCTAGCGTTTCATCCTCGTCGTCATCTGCAGTGGGTTCTTCGTTCTCATCATCAATCAACTCAATGATGAGAGGTCTACGAGACACCGTCTCGGTCTTCGTAGTTTCCGGCGCCTTATTTTTCCTAACTTGCCCGTCATCCTTATGAGATTTCGAAGGTTGCTTGTCCTCCGCCGGTAGGATACTGATTATCGCTGACAAAGCGCGTATGCGAGCTGTGGCAACTTCAGCGAGCTGTGGCGCGGATGCCGCCGCTAAAGGATCAGCAATCAGATCCAACGCTGGATCTCCCCGGGCAGTGGATGCCACAATATTCGAAGGTGGTTCCAGCTGCTTGATGAGGGCGTGTGCAACGGCGTTGAACACGCGGTGATGCTTCTTGCTCCCTGTTTCCGTCTGTCCTGAAGCGATGGATTCAGCAAGAACCGTCACGCCCTTCAGTATCGCCAAGACCTCATCACGGGACGTCTTTTCTTTGTCTTGATTTTCCAATCCTAACACGGCTTCTCTCGCAGCGCATCCAACACATGTCAGGCCATCAGGGAGCAAATGCGAAGCCTGGGCAATTCCACTGAGAAGTCTGCGGCAGTCGCGGAAGACGTCCGCGTCTCCTCCACCCTCAGCCGCACCCATGATGACACACGTTGAGAGAACCAGCTGCGGCAGCACTTTATCGACAGGAAGTCGCCGACCACCGCTCGAGACACTCAGCACCAACAGCCCGATACCCGTCTTCACGGCTTCACCAGCAGTCTCTGAATGTATCGCGAATCCCCGAGCACCCGAACTTCCCCGCGCGCCGTCGCCGCCAAGAAACTCCTTTACCCTTTCACAGGCATTCGCGACCCGACGTGCGACGCTGTCGGCGATCTCAGGCGATTCCGTCGAGGTCAGTAAGTCAAGGGCATCAATCACAGCCAAAGACGCATCCCGCTCATCTTCGTCGACCAGGTCAGCATCCTCCCATGGATACCTTCCAGCGGAGGCAGCTGCGATCAGGGAAGCGGCATGATTTGAGATTCCCGAATCGAAGTTTTGCAGCTTGGTCCTCCAGCGCACGGCGAGCACCTCTGCGGCGACCCGGAGAGCCACGACGCGGATATCGGACCGGTCATCGTCGCGCGCTATAACCAATAAAAGGTCAGCCGTTTCTTGGATAGACTCGTCCCCTGTCACGCACGGATTTTGCTCCAGCACCAGCGCCAGCGCCAGCTCCAGCGCTGCTGATCTCGTTTTCCCCGCCTTTGCGAGCATCCCGAGTGTACCTCGAAGAGCCGACCAGAGGGACGCGTATCCAGAGGTCGAGGCATGTTCGGCGATCGCGGCGGCTTCCTCTGCATTACTCGAACTAACCCAAGCGCTCACAGATGCAGCTACGCTCAGCCGCCCCATAGCACCACCCCGTGCGGCTCCGTGTGCTCGTCGATTTGTTAACGGAGCTGAGAGGCCTGCCGTCGTGAACTTATTTTTTAAAGCTCAGGCAACAACGGAGCATACACGGGCGCGCAGGAAGGTACAATGGGAGCGGGGTTGCCCGTTCCGCGAACCGGGGGGACCTCGTGTCGTCTCGCGTTATGTTTCTTGCTGGTACTCCTCCTTCCCGGCGGGCACGTGCCCAAGCCCGCGCTGGCTTCGAACGTCTGGGCCAAGGTGGAACCGCTGGGCGATCGCGGTTTTCACGGCGACTACGGCCCCCCGGGTCGAAGCGGCCACACAGCGATGGTGTCCGATGAGTCCAGAATGTTCGTGTTCGGGGGCAAGGTGAGGGTACCGAACGGCGACTACCTCAACGACATGTGGCTGTACGACTGGAACACGGGCAACTGGACCGCGTACAATCCCAACGAGCTCGTTTGCGAGGAGTGTTCGGTGTGCTCCAGCGAGCGCGCGAACCAGGAGGACGGCCACAGGTACATCAAGGCGGACGACGGTACGTTCATACCCTGTCCGGATGAAACCAGGGCACAGTGGGAGGCTCTGTCGGTGACATCGCGCAAGTTTGGTGCCACGTGCGAGTACCACACGACGTGTTTCGACTGGACCGGGCTGAGGCCTTACGCCGAGCCCAACCTCGAGAGCGGGGTGAATCGCGCGTACCGCGACCTCCCGAGCGGCCGATGGGAGCATCAGACGTCGCTGGTGCTCAACAGACTGACGGGAGAGCGCGATACAATCGTGCTTTTCGGAGGCTACAGCGTTGACTGCATCGACTACTGCGATGACCTGTGGCACTACAACGTGCCGAGGAGCAAGTGGGTGAAGATTTCAAACTTCACCAAACCGATCCCGGCCAGGCGATGGAAGCACGCGATGGTGGACTACCAAGACGTGATTTTCATGTTCGGCGGTCACGGTCAGAGGTTACAGCCGCCGGCACCAGGTCAGCCTCGCATATCGCACGAGATTTACGACAGCCAGAACAAGTACGAGCCCACCGACCCGCTGTACTACGACGACCTGTGGGCCTACAACGTGACCGAGCGAGAGTGGGAACAACTCAAGCCGTTCTGCACGACGTGCCAGAACCAGTCAGAGGTTGACGGGACAGCGGAGCGCGACGTGTTTGGACCCAGAGGCCGCCACAGCCCTTCACTCGCGAACTACGATGACTCCGTGTACCTTTTCGGTGGGTACGCCTTTGGAGGTGTGACAAACTTTGTCGGCATCTACCCGACGGGCACGCCGACTGACTACCCATCACTGAACTCGAAGTACTACCTCAACGACATGTGGAAGTACAATATCACCGCGAATGAGTGGGAAGAGTTGTTCCCTCATCCTAGGTACCCCATCAGGCCGAGCCCGAGGTTTGGACACTCAACCGCAATCAGCATCAAAGGCGACCATGTAGTCATGCTTGTGTTTGGCGGATACACGTGGGACGATGAGATTGGCGATCTTTGGTACTACAACATCTCGGGCGACACCTGGATCAAGGTTGAAGGTGAGGGTGAGTATCCTTCGCGGCGTTACAGGTCCACGATGGTACCCATTGGCCACACTTCTCAGCTCCGAACTGGCTCCACGCAACAGGCTGGTCGTGCCCTTGTTTTCGGAGGACACGGGTGTCTGAAGGGTGCGAGTTACGTGGAAGCGACGAAGAGCATGGTAGTGTCAAACATGGACCGCATCAACAACGTCGACAGGCAATGGGACACGCAGTACGACGCGACTGGAGACGGTAAGATCACCGTTCGTGCCATTGACGTGGACGAGTATGGCAACCCGATCCTCAGTACGAATCCAGACCTTTGGATCCAAACTCCAAACGACTACGGCGAGAAGTATTGCTACGAAGAGCTGGATGATCTGTGGCAGTATTTCCCCACGTCCTGCCCGAAAGATTGCTCGCGACGCGGTGTCTGCGAGTACAACTTTTGCGTCTGCGATGATGGATTCACGGGCGTTGACTGTTCCAACGTCTCCTGCCCTGACGATTCCTGCATCTTTGATTACTTTGGACACAATCAAGTTTGCGAACAATGCAACAATCGTGGATCATGCAATGGATACACTGGACAGTGCGACTGTGAATTTCCTGCGTCGGGAGAGTCCTGTCGCGAGTACGATTGCTTGAACGACTGCAACGGCAACGGTATCTGCGATCACGCGCGGAACAACTCCCTCGGGTATGGCATCTGCGAATGTTTCACAAAAGATGGTAGACCAGCATACGAAGGCTTAGACTGCTCCATTCCAGTGTGTCCGTGGAATCCTGCAAACGAGAAGAACTTGACGTGTTATGATCGAGGTATCTGCGTGAACGGAACGTGCGTGTGTCATCCAGGATACGGTGACAGTTTTGTGCACATGGAACTGAGTCCACCAGATGGTGGGTTGCTCGGCATCAGGATTCCAACAGATTGGGATGGTACCCCGATACCCGGCTGTGGCTACGATGAAGAAAACGATGCATACAGCGAATCCTTCCGTGGACCAAGGCCGGCAGATCCCATCTCGGGAAGACCCGCTTTGCCAGAGTGTGAGCCCCTGTGGGTTTCCGATTGTGGCGATGTATTTTTCACTTTCGCTGGAGCACCAACACTTTATGGGATGCCGCTAATCATCGCGCTTGCGCTCACCTGGATGGCGAACGAAATTCTAGACATCAACAACAGACCGTAATGTTTGTGATATACAACATCGAGTAGCGTCTAACCGTACTCGTACTAGCTAAGCTACGAATTCGACCTCAGATGGGAGAGCAGCCATCACATTTCCGAGAGAACGATTCGTATTTCCCTTCTCCGCATGACATGATCGTCGAATATACAGTGAGCTTGTTCAGGATGGGATCCAGGGAAAGGACGTTCGAATATATCGCCGAGGCCAAAATTGCGTCAGTGCCCACCTTCTTGAGGGCTTTCTCCGCTGGTATTCTCCTATTATCCCATATCGGCATCGGCAACCAGTGGTCGTAGTTTGTCTGCACGAGAAACCATTCCCCTGATGCGGCATCCATCTCCCACGCGTTCAACAACGAGTTGTGATCGCGGGTCAGGACCACGCCCTCTCCCTGCGCGGCTCCTCCGATGATCAAATATATCTGTGTCGCCAGCGGGCGTTCGCTGAACATTTTGACCACAGATTTGAACGTCGTTGCATCGTCCTCGAGAGCCTCTCGCGTTGCCCAGGTCACCGGGTACGCATCCGTCGTTTCGAGTGCGTTGATGAGGTTCAACACGCCTTTGAGCAGGTTCGGGATTGGGAGGGGACCGGTCATCTCCCGCTCGTTCACGGTCACCGAGAACACCCCGGGTCGCATTCCAGTGGCCGCACCCACGTAACCGGCAAATGTTGTCACCATGAACGCCGGTTCCCCGCCCTTGATGAACTCCACGTCCATTGCGAGGTCCCTCAGGTTGTCCGAGAATGAAGGCATGCCAAAGCCAAAGTCCAGGTTCCGGGCGTGAAACAGGTGACCTGTTCTCGAGTTCTGCGCCAGTATAGAGGTGCAGAATGGCGTGATTTCGAAAAAGAAGTTCACCAACAGGACATCGCCGAAAGTTACGTTCAAAGCCGCGGCTATCCCCTGCATCTCCTCCCTCGCCCAATCTGGCAGACGAGCCTCGGCGTGCAACACCAGCTTGTCGACCTCCGTGTGAATCTCCTCGGGAAGCAGTGTGAAGAGGCCTGTGATCGTCTTGTGCGCAGCGGCCCGCTTCTCTTTCATCACATCGTTCCAACGAACCCCCGGGGGTTGGTCCAGGTCGACTCGATACCTCGGGAGAGGGGCGCCATCCACCGTACTTCCGAGGGGCGCCAATTTCCCGCGTCGAGGTCCTACGCTCACGCTCCCACGACCAGGGCGCGCTGGAGCCAGCGAAGCGACCTCACCGACGACGAGGCTGAGGCACAGGAAGCATACAATGGGTACGCGCGACCAAACCCTCATCTTACCGCTCGAGTGTTTCGTGGCGGCAGCGCTCGCGTTGAGTGAGCTGGCCAAGGTTTGCAAGTTTGGCTGAGTCACATCAGGGTGCCGAGCAGAGCAGCCGAGCAATATATTCCTTTTCCCGAGCAAGGTTCCTTCCTTGTCGTCAGAACCTGGGTCGCGGGTCAGATGGCTTCAATCGGCGAGGATGCGAACCGGACGTCTACGTATCCCGCGGAGGTGGAGGCCGGAGGGAATGCGGCCGCTGGATCCAAGAGCGAACTGAAGGCGCTGTGGCCGTTCATCATAATCACCATCACATACCTGCTGTTCACCGTCACCGACGGCGCAGTTCGCATGCTCGTTCTGCTCCACGCGTACAACAAAGGCTTCACCGCGATGGAGGTGGCCATCATGTTCACGCTTTATGAGCTCATGGGTGCCGTGACGAATCTTGCAGCGGGGGTGGCTGGGTCGAAATGGGGCATACGCGCCACGCTAATCAGCGGTCTTCTGCTCCAGATTGTTGGATTGGGGATGCTCTACGGTTGGAGCGACGACTGGTCGAAAGGGGAGGCCATCGTGTACGTCACAATCGCGCAAGCTATGTGCGGAATCGCCAAGGATCTCACCAAACTCGGCGGCAAGACAGTCACGAAGCTCGTCACGCCGGAGGAGAAGCAGGTGAGGCTATTCAAGTTGGTGTCTGCGCTGACGGGATACAAAAATTCCCTGAAGGGTGTCGGTTACTTCATGGGAGCCGCGCTTCTGGACTGGAGCTACGAGGCGGCGATATCGGTGAATATCGGATTCATCGTAGTCGCTCTGCCGTTCGCCATCTTCGGTCTCACCACCCAGCTCGGGCGCGTGGCGTCCAAAAACATCACGCTCGCTGCGGTCTTCAAGCAGTCCGACAACATCAACTACCTCAGCCTCGCGCGTTTGTTCCTGTTTGGCAGTCGTGACCTCTGGTTCGAGGTGCCTCTGCCCTTCTATCTGCGATCGCCGGAGGGACTGGGGTGGCCCCGGGCGGCCGTCGGTGCACTTCTCGCGTCGTACATCATAATTTACGGCCAGTGTCAGTCTTACTCGCCCCAGCTGGTGCTCGCGCCGCTGAAACAATCGCCCCCAAACAAGTGGGCGTGCATCCTGTGGAACGCGGTGCTCGCCGTTTGCCCAATCTTCATGGGTGCGATGGCGCTGACTTCCATGTATGACGAACCGGGAGACTCGAGCACGGGAAAGGTTGCCACGCTCATGATCGGCGTGTTCAGTTTCGCAATCATATTCGCCATCAACAGCGCTGTACACTCGTACCTCGTGGTGAAGTACGCGGAGGGCAACAAGGTTGCGATGAACGTGGGGTTCTACTACATGGCCAACGCGTTCGGACGACTCACGGGTACCATAATCTCTGGCGCTTTATACTCGTACGTGGGATCGAACGTCAACGACGGGCTCGCGGCTTGTTTCCTGGCGTCGCTGGTCTTCGTGGTCATCAGCACGGTGGTCACGTTTTGGCTCGACGACGACGAGGGAGGACTGAGGTGCGGCGGGAGCCTCGGGTGTCTCGGGGCGCCGCCGCTGGAGGACAGGGATGTAAACGGAGAGACGGGGGGTGGAACCGATGTCGAGGCTCCCGTCGGACCCTCCTCTGGAGTTAGGCAGTGAGCATAGATTAGATAGACTTCACGTAACACTACTGGTCTCTGTGTCGATGAGTAAGTTCTTTGTCCAGCAGGCCAGTCCCGCAATTATATTTCAGCTCTCGCGACCTTTGAGAATGCTTCGAAAAAGGACCGAAAAATGGAAAAATCAAACTGCGCGGAAAAACGCTTTTCGGAAGTTTCAGACTGTTTGATCGATTTGGTGATGATAGCGCTGAGTCACAGGTTTTGTTTGGGACGGGGGCGCCCCCACCCACGAGCACGCCTGGGCACGGAGCGTTTGGTGAAAGTGTGCAAGATAGGTAGGTGTGCACATACTGAGGGTAGCATAAGGAACCCGCAGGAGATTGCGGGAACCCGCCTGCAATCATGGGGCCGTGCCTGAGCAAAGCAGGGTAAGCGCTTCTCCATCCCCGATGTTTTCGGGTTTCCAGGAACTAGCCCTGAACCTCCTCCGCGTGTGGTGACTGGAGGAGGCAGGAATCGCGGCGGTGAATGGGTTGTGTCGTCCAGGCGCTTCTGTATCTTCTCTTTGGGCATCGCGTCTATCGTATTTATGTCTCGTCGTGCTCGTGCACGTGACCCGAACGACCTTCAAGCGCGCAAACTCACGGTTTTCGCCCATCGTTTCCGCAGGGATGGGTCTGGCAACGCTTCAACAGGCGATATGACCAATCGCACGGCACCCGGGGATGATGATAGGAGCGACGTGCCGGCCGAAATGATTCCGACGAGCGCTAAGATATCCAGCGGGACCACGGAAGATCGCGCAAAGCAGGCCAGCGACCCGGCTGTGACAAAGAGCACTGCAGATGATTCGCGAGGGGCTGGTTGGCCTCCCGGCGACGTGCAAGCAAACCCGAGCGAGTCAAAAACTGTGAGCCAGGACAGTGTGAAAATATCGTTGGGTTCGGTGGGACAAGCCAAGCCAGAGGTCGACGTGTCGGCTGCGGCTGGGCAGCGACTCAGCAGGCTTTCGATGGCGTCGGATGATTCGTTTACCTCAGAGGCGTCAACCGCGTCGCGAAGGGACGAGCCGACGAAGCACACAGACTCCATCACGAAAACTTCCGTGAAGATGGGGGAGCAGGAGTACAAGCAGCTCAATCAGTACATCATCGTCAAGGACCTAGGCCGCGGTGTTCACGCCAAAGTCATGCTTGGCCTGAACGCCGCCGACAACCTGCTTTACGCGATCAAGGCCACAAACAGCAACGCAGCTGTCGCGGAGACTGCGGTGAGGAAGGAGATTGCCGTGCTGAAAAAGCTCAAGCATCCCAACGTGCTGAAGCTCTTCGAGGTTATTGACGACGCGAAGACCAACGAACTTCTCTTGGTCCTGGAGTTTGCCAGCTCTGGTCCTATCTTCACAAGGTACAACCTTGTCCCAGTGAAAGAAAAAACTTTGCTGTCCTACATCCGGGACATAATTCAGGGCTTGGATTACCTTCACCATGTGGCGGGAATCGCTCACATGGATTTGAAACCAGAAAACCTTTTGAAGTCTGGCGATGGTACGGTGAAGATCGCTGATTTCGGGGTTTCTTTCATCGGAAAGGCCAATAAACAGAATTCCAACAAGCGGATTGTCGGGACTCCAGCTTTCATCGCCCCTGAAATGTTGGGAGAAGATGGTTACGATCCATTTGCCGCGGATATTTGGTCACTTGGAATTTGCATTTTTCACATGGCGACAGCAAGACTGCCCTTCATAGGACGAACAATTTTCCAGATCATCGCAATGGCGAAGCGGCAGGGATTGCAGTTTCCTGAGAAGCCGGAATTATCAGCGGAGTTGAAAGACTTGCTGACGATCGTTCTCCAAATTCAGCCTGAAAATCGTGCGTCGATAGAGGATGTTATGACCCATGCTTGGACGACAAAGAACGGTACAGATCCATTACCACCGTCTCTCAAACAGTCCGACATGCTTACGGTCACCGAAAAGGAGATCGCAGATGCTGTCCGCAAGGATCCACTGGCCGCTCTTCTTCGTCCCAATTTCAAGACGGAGGAATTCAAAACAGGAGACGTTATCATGCGCAAAGGAGAAATCGGGGAAACATTGTACTTCATCAACGCTGGAGAATGCGAAGTCCTTGTCGACGCTCTGCATGATGAAATCGCCGAACAAGCTAGTGATACAACCTCACAAGATGAAGCACAGCACCTCGGTGTCCTCGCGGTGCGCGGTGAGGGTGTGGTTGTTGGAGAAATTGCAGTTCTCGAGACGATTCTGAGGATGCAGGTTGATGGGGACACAGATTACCATGGAAAGAGAACTGCTTCAGTAAGGGCTCGTGGAAACGTTGAATGCCTTTCCGTCACTGTTGAGGAGCTTTTCGCCGCGTTAGAACAAGACGAAGAAGGAAAAGATCGTCTATTTCGCACTGCGAACGACAGGCTTGAACAGAATACGGAAGTTCTTCTCCAAATCGCGGAGTCAAAGAAGGACAGTTTGCACCCAGTCATTGACTCGTTTTCTCCTAAGAGAAAAATCCAAGTCTTATACGCCGAGGACAGCGTTCCGACGCAATTTATTGTCAAACGACTTGTCAATCGCATCCACGACATAGAGCTCGTGTGCGTGAATGATGGCAAGGCCGCGCTGGACTATTGCGTGAACGCGAAGAACGAAAATGTGCGCCCGGACATCATTTTAATGGACTGCCAAATGCCTGTTATGGATGGTTTGGAAGCTACCAGGGAGATCCGTAAGCTTGATGATCCAATTGTTTCAAAGGTTCCCATCGTGGCAGTGTCGTCGGGAATCAAGTCCATGAATGAGAGGGACTGCATGGAGGCTGGAATGGACGACTACGTCGCGAAGCCGCTAAATCAGCAGATATTAACGGGCGTTCTTTCACGGAACATTCCAACCTCGTTGATGAAAAACGCAGTCGACCCTAACGACGTCAAACTAATGCAAGAGTTGATGATTTCGGATGAGATGGTCTAGGCAGATCAGTAGGATTTTAAATCGTAGTTTTGATTTCATTTATCGCGGGATTCGAGCATAGAACGGGTCACACTCTACTTGGACTTTTGTCTTTTGCTAATCGGAATCTCGCATGCACCGGTGTCGCAGTTGTTCAAATCGATTGGACGAACTCGCTCCTTACTTTCGCCCGTCGCAGAGAACTGGTTCTTCGCATCTTGAACAAAAACGACTTGTTCCGGTGCGGTGGCGACCGCTGGTAAGTTCTCGATTATTTCGCCAATCCTGCAGGTTGAAGGATACCCAGCCTGACGAAGAGCCTCAATACAAGCATCCGCATTTTCTTTCGGAACTGTAGCCAGCATACCTCCCGCGGTTTGTGGATCGTAAATCAGCGGATACCTGGGATTATTCGCAATTCCATCTTGATTGGCAACAGCCCTCGACAATCGAAAATTTGCAGGTTGAAGCGAAGATGTTATTCCCATTTTCAAGCATTCTTCCGCTCCATCCAACACTGGAATTTCGTCAAGGTCCAAAACTGCAGCCAAATTTGCGCCTTTGCACATTTCCACGAGGTGTCCGAGCAAGCCAAATCCCGTGACATCAGTGCAAGCCTTGGCACCATGTTCAACCAGTAATTGAGCAGCAACCGCACTGGGCTGTCGCATGCTGTCCAAGGCTTTGGTCACCCATCTTCCCTCAGCTTTCGCCCGCATGTCTGCGGCAAACAGCGTGCCCGTGCCGATAGGTTTGGTGACAATCAAAACTTGGCCCGGTTTCATGCCTCCCTTTTTCATCAGATTTTCTCGCTTGGCCACTCCGTGAACTGAGAATCCCAAGGCCAGCTCTGCCCCTTCACAGCTGTGCCCTCCCGCCAGAGCACACCCAACTTCCTCGAGCACCGCTGTGGCTCCAGACATCATCTGCCACAGCTCATCCTCGACCTGAGATTCGAGACCGTACGGCACCTGCGCGACTGCGAGGACGGCGTGCGGCTCGGCTCCCATGGCCCAGCAGTCACCCAACGCGTGCACGACCGCGACTTGACCGAAGATGTACGGGTCATCTACGAACGAACGGAAGAAATCGACGGTGTGCACAGCGACCATTCCGGGAGGAACCGTGATGACGGCCGCGTCGTCTGGCTGGTCGAGTCCGACTTCAACCTCAGGGCGAGTCGGAATGTTGAGGCGGGCCATCACTCGGCTTAGTACGCTGGCCCCAACCTTAGCTCCACAACCGCCACAACGCATGGGGACAGCCTGCAGGGCGGCAATAGTTGCAGGGCCAGACGCGAGAGCAACCTCAGATACATCAGGTACTGGAGATTCCATTACTGGCATCTCTTGATACATCTTCATCCACTTCCTGTCGATGCGGTCCTTCCACTTCCAAAGCATCGCGCCTGTTGATGACGCCCCACCGAAGCTGACGGAGCCGTACGAAGCCATGGCGTGTTTTGAACCGGTGCTTATGAGCCCGAGGAACACCTTCTGAGGACTGAAGTCCACAAGCTTCTCTCCGAGCAAATATCGGCGGAGGTTATTGTGCAGTGGAGGACCCTGGCGCACCGCAAACACTCCCGCTTTTGGGCGCGGATGGCCAACCACGGAGGCGACATCTCCGGCGGCGAAAACCCCAGGATGGCTGGTCGATTCCAGAGTTGGAGATACCTTGATGAATCCGTCGTCGGTTTCAAGACCGGCGTCTCCGGGCCAACCTTGAGGAGCCGCTTGAGTGCACCAGATGCACTCGTCCGCGGGAACTTTTCTGCCGCTCGAGAGAACCAGTTCGCCCTTCAAGACGGACTCCACGCCGTCGCCCTCGATGACTTCGATACCCCGGTCGTGAAATATGTCCAGGAATGTCTTACGAATTGAGCTCGCATGCGTGGGCATGAGTGTCCCGCGGGTGATCAGCTTGAAGTCGGCGCGGTCGGCTGACTGTCCAGCCTTCTCGAGCTCCGCCTGAAGCCGGTGCTGCATCGCCAGCGCGAGTTCGACTCCGCCGGCTCCACCTCCCACCACCGCGACACGGGTCTGCGTGGACGTCGTGAGAACTCTGTCCAATATCGCTTCCCAGCGCTCTCCGAAACCGTAGATGGGTTTGACCGGTGTGGTAAAGTCGGAAGCTCCCTGCACAGCCTTGGCGGGGGTGATGCCGATGTCGATGGAGAGGGCGTCGTAGGAGATCGAAGGGCGACCCTTCAGGATGACTCGTTTATTCTCCAGATCGATACTCACGGCCTCGTCGTGGATCAGTCGATGTCCGGCGAATGTGCACAGGGGTCTCAGATCGACGTGACACTCGTCCCAGGTGTAGTGTCCGGCGATGTGCCCAGGGAGCATTCCGCTATAAGGAGTGTTAACCTCCTTCGCCACGAGGGTGACGCGCACGCCCGGCAGTTTGTTCATCCCGAGCATCTTCAGGACGTAGACGTGGCTATGACCGCCGCCGATGAGAACGAGATCCTTGACGACCGGTCCGGTGTCGTTCATCTTGCCCCCCATGGCTGCCGTCGCGGGTGCCCTGCGGGAGCGATGCGGCGGGGCAAAAGTACTTTTTCGGCGGAAGTCGCCTCGTCGTCCGGTGAACGCGGAGACCTGTGCTGCGGTGCTGTGGCGCGATGGAAGTGTCAACGAAGCCTTGCTCATGCACGAATCGATCACGATCGATAGCTCGAGCGACGCCCCACCTGCGTTCCGCCGAGTGGTGACGTCGACTTGGGTTTGGTTGGGCACGTGGCGAACCAAATAGAAAAATTCGCTACGCTGTTAATGACTAATACAAATCGCGTGTACCTGATTACCATACGATTCGTTTGATTTACGCCTTTTCATCCACGTTTATTATCAACCGAAGCCGGCTTCTTTCACTCACAAACGCCGGTCGCAAAGAAAGATGGCCAGCGTGTCGTCTTGTCGAGCGACGTGGCCGAGGGTGCCGATATCCAGGCGATCCAAGGCATCCGCCTCGTCCCGTCGTGCGTCTCGCTGGTACGCGAGCTCGAGCGATGTGGCCACCAAGGGCGACGCCGAGCTGGCGACGTATCGGTGGAACGGCATGGAGTGCGCGTACAGGCAGCGCGGGAACAGCGGCAAGCCGGTCGTGCTGATTCACGGCTTCGGCGTCAGCTCGTTCCAGTACCGCGAGCAGCTGAGCGCGCTGTCCGAGACCAACAGGGTGTACGCGCTCGACCTCGTGGGGTTCGGCAAGTCCGATCAGCCCGATCTGGAGTACTGCATGGAGTTCTGGAGGGATCAGGTGGTCGACTTCGTGGACAACGTCGTGAGCGAGCCCGCCGTGCTGGTTGGCAACTCCATCGGCAGCCTCACCGCCATCCACGCCGCTGCGAAGAAGCCTGAGTGCACCACGGGCGTCGTGCTCCTCAACTGCGCGGGCGGGATGAATAACAAGGTTAAGCGCATGCCGGGAGATTTCGACGGGTTCGGATGGCAGTACAAGGCGGTGGTGCCCATCTTCAACGTCGTCCTCGCCATCATCGACTTTGTGCTGAAAACGCCGGTGGCCAAGCCTCTGTTTGACAACGTTCGCAACGAGGAGAGCGTGAGGAACGCTCTGCAGGGGGTGTACAAGGATCCTTCAAGGGTCGACGACGCGCTCGTGCAGTCAATCTGCACAGCTGCGGAACGGGACGGGGCCTTTGGCGCTTTCGTGAGGATCCTGACGGGACCCCCCGGACCTCGCCCGGAGGAGCTAATGCCAGACGTCAAGTGCCCG
>Ga0257110_1000378_pt1 | contig 22489 bp, 13 predicted proteins | sample LP_taG_7_FD_190184 | JGI IMG/M metagenome (GOLD analysis project Ga0257110, IMG submission 190184) | Marine microbial communities from Northeast Subartic Pacific Ocean, Canada - LP_J_2015_P26_10m | ecosystem: Environmental > Aquatic > Marine > Oceanic | place: Canada: Northeast Subartic Pacific...
TTTTGATTAGAGTATTTCTTTTTTTTTTTAGCGATTTCTTCTTTTTGAATACACATCATCTCATGTGCCGCCTCTTTTACTAATCCTTCCTTACGAGTTTGGGTCTTACGATGCGACGCTTCTTTAAGTATGCGATTGTGAGTATTCTGGTGGAGTTCTCTCGATTTGGTGGTCTCATACATCGCGGTTCTCTCGAGCGAGCGGCGCTGCGTATTCTTGGCCATTCTTTCAGCCCCTTTGAGGAGCTCCTCGTGTGCTTTCTTCTCCTTGAGCTGCTCGCCAGCGCCTGCAAACAGCTGGTCCTTCTTAGTTCGTTCCGCCTCATCCCTTAGCTTTTCGCGGTAGCTGCTCAGCACTGTGCGCTTGATCTCAAGCTCTTCGACAAGGTCTAAGAGAAGGCGCTCCTCCCGGTGCTGGATAGCAGTCTTGAGATCAGCAGCACATTGAGACTGGTATTGGCTTGTCTTGTGATTTTTCTCGGCAGCGGCCTCTCTGACTTTTTTTATGTTCTTGACGCGCTCTGCTAGACGATCGCGCTTTGCGTTCCTGGCTACCACTAGTTCTTTGCGCTTCTGCTCGCAGTTCTCCTGATCGCGCTTGCGATTTCTGGTGAGGCGCTCCTGCATCTCAACCAGGGACATCTCATCAAGCAGGCCAAGCCCGACTGTGTCTGTTGGGTCAAAGAAATTTGTGTGGTCTCGGTGGACACTTTGCTCTGCTTTGAGTCGCTTGACATGCTCGGCCAGCGCCTTTGCTCGCGCATCATTTTCGTCCTGGCGGTGCTTGAGCCGCGTCTCCATGTCATGCTGGACGCCCTTGCGAATTTGATTCTTCCTTTCCAGGACGCTCTCGACCGCAAGTTTCGGTGCAGTCTCGCGCTCTTCCTTAACTTCCCCAACGAGGTGCTTTTTTTTAAATAACGTCATTTCTGTCTCAAGCTGACGTTGTTTCTGCATAGCACGGCCCTCCTCGACACCCCGAGCCGCAAGTTGTCGGTTATCTAACAACTGATTTAGCTTAGCTTGGTGCGCCTCCTCGGCGGATGCCTTTGCAAGAACTCGCGTCCGGGCTATCTGCTCCAAGCGAGTCTTCTGGTCCTGGGCACGCATCTCTGTCTGCCAACGGTGAAAGTCACTGCTGTCCCGCAATTCTGCTTCATAAGCATTGATCTTTGCTGCCTCTTGTTCTTGCTTGGCCCTAAACAAAGCATCTTCTCGTAGGATCGTGGCTGTATTAATCTTCACGATGGCCTACAGTGAAGGTCGATCGACCGAGCTTGTAAAGTGATCACACCAATTAGTGAGGACATGAAAGTCAACCTTCAACACGGGAAAGCAAACCTCGTGCTTCCGCATCCCAGTTCCACCCTTAAATTTACTGAAGTCTAACTCTTTCGCCGTGCGTTTCTCCACTGTTGCCTGGGCTTGTTCCAATGTAGACCTGGTTTCATGCAGATCTATGGCTTCACACGTTGTCGTTTTACTTCTTCGGAGCCTAGATTGGCTCTTTGCCTCCACCAAAGGATTCAGCAAATTTCGTGATGAACTATCCCGCCCCGCGGCGTGTGCGGTCGGCATGGACGTCCGAATTACCATCTGTTCGATTGTCCGCGGTTCTGGAACTCGCCGGGGCGCTGGCTTTGTAAGATTGGGAGCATTAGGCACCGTTGGTGACCTTCGTAAACCCGATGCGAGACCATTGTTGCCTCGTCGCTCCTCCGAGGCCTGCTTCGCTGCCGCCAGGCCCATTGACTTATCTTGCAGCTCGTGAATGATCCCTTGCACCTCCGGTAAAGCACACGTGAGATCACCCAGAAGCGTGTCCCGCACGTAGTCGGGGTCGAACACTTTCGTCCAATAAGCCACCACTCCGCTTTTCTCCAACGTAGAAGCACAGAAAACGTATTCTAAAAAGTTCACCATTTTGTCCGGGTCAATGCTCAACACAAATTTGCGGTACTCGGGGATTGTGAGTTCCTTCAAGCGAAATACGCTTAAGTACGCGAGAATCATATACATGGTATAGTCGGAACGTAAGACACGCGCCGACATGTCATTGAAAAAACACGCCATAAAAACCTTCAGAGCTGCCTTACATCGCATGACCCCGTACAACAGCTCCTTAAGAAAGGCAGCGTCGGCTTCTGTTTTGTTCCCTGCAAGGAATTCCGTCGCATGCGATTCCAAGGTGGTTCGCTTCGGGTTGTAACTCTTGATGAGTTCCTCAGCCCGCTCTAGCAACTCACGACGCTTTCCACCCATCACGAGCGTTCGCTAGCGGTGCAACGGCCGATAGGGCAAGATTTGTTTGATACCTTCTGTACAATTTCCGTCCACTTGGCCTTTCGTATCTCCCTCAAGCCTGAAGCGAAAGGAAGCCACCTAAACTCCCCCCTCGAAGGGAGGCTGGGCTCGATTAATTTGAGAATGCCAGAATGAAGGCCGGCGGACTGCGCTTGGATGGCGCAGCCACCTCAGCAGGGACTCGGACGGAGGAGGGTAGGGCAGGGCGGGTGCTTCATCTGTGCCAGTGCCGAAGGAGGGTGGTGGGCGGGCTAAAAAAATAAGCCGCGCCATCCCGGGGCCCGGGGAAGCGGCGAGCTGGGCGAGGACCACCACAGCCAGCAGTTTCATTTGGCTGGATGATAATACTATAGTATCGCTGCTCTCCGAGATATTCAGAAAGGAAGCTCGGCGTGTGGACATCCGTCCGCTTGGCCTTTCGTGGTCCCCATTAGGCTGATAATTTAAGGAAGACAAGGGGGGAGCTGGGCCCCATTGATTATAAATGCCCTGAGCGGAGGCCAACGAACCACGCTTGGAATGCGCGGCCACCTCGGCGAGCAGGATCCACCAGAGTAAGCCATCGATAATCGGCGACGGCTTATCCACAGCCACTCTACTCATATGATCAAGTTGGACGATTGCAGTCGCCAGGTAGCCCATCAAAATCATTAGACTCTTCCAATGGCTGGAGCATCTTGAAAGAAAACAGTCCACGCCGCCCTGGACCCCGGGGAGGCGCCGAGCTTGGAGAGGACCACCACAACCAGCAGTTTTACTTGGGCTGGATGATAATTAGGTGATCTATCTCACTAGCTCGTTACCGGAAATATATATTACCGCCGTAAAGGCAATTTCAGTCCACTTTGCCAGTCAGGTCCCGCTCGCCTTGTGGCTAGGGAAACATTGGGGTCCGGGATAGGGAGCTAGTCCAGATGAGAGTAAGCTCAGGGTGATTATGTTGTGCCGTAAAATAGTCCAGGTCGCGCCTTGGCCGTTCGTAGCTGTCACGGGACTCAAACGCAAGCTATGAGCCTTGCACCGGTCCATTCTAAATGGTGGTGGAAAAGCGAGTCTGGGGCAGTCTAAAAGTAGCACGAAGAGTCGGTGTATGCCCGCGATTAGGATAGAAGAAGCAGAGCACAGCATTCAGGCTGGCTTCTCGAGAGAGTCGCATGTCCGCACCCTCGAGGTAGCCCACAAGGGACAGGACTTGCTAATGTAAATCAAAAGCACAATGCGCAGTGCATTGCGCACATGGCGTGGGAGAAATTCCCCTCGCGCAATAGGCAGCTGGCGAGTTGCTGATGCAATAGCGAGTAACATGGGAGCTGCCTTAGGCTTGAGCCAAGAAGAGGGACCACCTCGTGTTGGTCCCTTGTGGAGTCAATTCCAATAATTGCTGTGGCGTAATTTGCCCAGGCTAGGGCCGCTATAGCCTCACACGAAAGCCAGGCGGGCAAGAAGCGATGCTCAAAACTGGCCTCTTTGCAAATATGTTTAAGGATATCACACGCGTGGTCAAAATTACATTGCAACAAAGCTACTGAACCTAGGGCAATGCGTGCCAGCCACGAAGACACGAGAACAGGGTCCCATTTTGAGACGCTAGTATTTATGGATCCAGGCTGGACTTGAAGCGCAAGTGCCTGTGCGAAAGGTAAGACTTCATGATGTTTCCAAACCTCGAAGACACGGATATTTTGATACTTCCATATCGCAATGTAGTGAGTGCCCTGAATTCATGTCCCCGCTGTTTGAATGCATTGGTTTCCCCTGGATGTTTCCACTACGATTGGTCAGATCAGCAAGGCTGTTCGTCACCTCACACCATCGTGCGTGAACAAGAAGCTGTCTGTGGCCTCCTAAAAGATGCGAACTAAGCTCCCTGACTTGTTGATACCGAGCTTTGGCTGTCTTGCTTTCCCCACGTCGCTGGTGGAGAACAGCAATGTTCGTGAGAATGAGAATACGCTGGGCGGAGAAATGCGACAACAAGGCCTGAAAACCAAGTTCAGACGTGTTCCGAACCTGCCAGCGAAGGGATCGAAGGCTATAGAGAGCGTCGACGAGCTGCAATTCTGACCCAAAGCTATTGCCACCGTCACTCTCGTCCGCCGCAATAGCCGCCCTGGCAAGTATGTGTGTGTGGTCTAGCTGCACACTCGCGATAAGCTGCCTTCGTTTGATTGGTGTGCCCCGCTTCACCTTATTGAGCATTGCAAGATTAAAACGCAGCGTTGGAGATGTAGGGTTAGTGTGGATGCCATGTAAAAGCGCCTGCTTTGCAACAAAAGCTACCTGGTAGGGTCATGGTCGTCAGGTTTTGAGATCAAATGACACTGTGAGAAAGGGCCTCATCACGCGCGGCACTTCCCTTGACCCAGGAGCGGAGCATATCAGGCCAAAGACGAAGATAATGTTTCCAAGTACACAGTCTTGTCACACGTGCTTTCCAATGCAGCATCGATGAATCCGGGTTTAGCGTAGGAGAAGAGTTTTGTTCAATCTCATCAGAAAGTTTGTGGAGGGACAGACCAAGGCCGCTGAATGTCACCGCAAGCTGATCGAAGGTCAGGGTCTTCCGAGCGAGAGCAAGAACTTGAATGTACCTGACGCATTTACATCACAGGAGGAAGCTTGTGATAATACAGTACAGACATTGTTGCAGATTTCGTCCAGTGGCCCAGGTGGAAATATATCAATCCTCGTTGCAATGATAGTATCACCGAACGATTACTTTTCTTGCGTGCTTTACCCGCAACTGAGAATTTCCCGAATGGCCCGTTGAGTGTGCGTCGATCCCAGAGACAGTCATCTGGACTGACTTGACCGAGAGTCGGAAGCGTGTAGATATCTGAGTCCGCAGGCGATTCCGCAACTTCAACTTTTCCCAGTCCTAGTTCGACTGCCAAAGCTTCATCAACGTCGCACAGTGACTGATGGGAAAATGTGCTATTCCAAGCACCAACTATCGTGCGATTGAGAAGCCTGAGTGCGAAGCAAGTGATGACGCAGGGCTCTTATCAAGAAAACACGGTCACGAACGCAGAAGCCAAAACTTGAGAACCTGCTCGTTGTCGCATGTTTTTACATTTATGCAGTCCTCCAGACTCGCCACCGATGATAGTAGAGCCTGGTTCTGTGTCACAACTCAGCAATGGACGTAATAACCCAACCGTCCGTGAGAAATCAGACCTCGCACTCCAAAAGTCGGATGCCATCGCATAACAGATACCACGATTGTACCTAGAATCTTGACATACCAACTTCTCAGATATCACTGATTACGCTAAACGCACAGGGCCAATGCTAGCATCGTCACCTCAGCCCGGCCCACCAGGGAAGAATTCAAGGAAAATCTTGGCACCTCATTCATCGCAATCGCCTCGTTCAGGTTGGTCAAAGCCTCGACAGTATTTTTACCCAGCTGGAAAAAGAGAACCGCACGATTCACATAAGCCCTCGTGCAAAGTGGTTCGATGTGCAACACTGCATCAAAATCAGCAAAAGCTAGAGCAAAGTTACCCCCTGCGATGTGTAATGCGGCGCGTGTGAGGCGAGCACTTATGAGAGTGGGGTTTTGCTTGATAGCCTCGCTGATCTCTTCAATATTTAGCAAGCCAAGAGCTTCACTATGGCGCGCACCTTCCCGAGAGAGGTTGACTACAGCAGGCTCCTCACTCGTTAACTGCAGGCTGGTTGTTTCCGTGGACTCGATCGCAGGTGAGTCTTGTTCGTTGTGCAATAAAAAGGCAACGGTCGAGCAGAGAGCGTTGTGATTTGCATTCGGTATTCCGACCTGCATTAAATTATTTTCAGGGTGTGATTGAGCATTGGTCACTCTTGTCTCTAATGGGAGTGGTTCCCGGATCTGTGGCGTACCATTGGCTGTTTTCTTTTCAAGCTTGAGCCTCATAGCTACTCTGAAAATTGACAGGTGGTAATATACCAAGGCCCTTCCAAGCTGTGCGGTAGAAAGCGACATGCAAGCAGCAGGGCTGTTCGATTTTATGATTCTTTTAGACCGCTGAGGGCGTCTGTGCCGATCAGCTGGGTCGTATGCGACAATTCTTGCATCAGTCGGCAAGCATTGAGACTGTAATATAGCCGTGTATGCTGTGATTGCATTTGAAAATGATTTGAGTGCAGCTGCTGAATGACCCAATCCCGCATAGGCTCTCGCACGAAGATGATAAATGCGTGCCCTTTGCTCCGTATCGATATCACTAGAAGTCTGATCGGTGATATTTAAAAAACATAATGCTCGTTGAAACTTCCCGGCGAGGAGCGAAGTCTCTACCAGGCCCATCATCGCGCAATGTCGGTTTCGGACACTCGGTACCGCATCATGCACCAGATGCTCGTTATACCAGGCTAAATCTGGCTCATGCCAATGATCCAGTGTGGCAAAGCTCTTGGGAAGTGCCTGCTCGAATGCGGCAGCAGCCTTCAGGGGGTGATTGCGGGCGAGTTCGAGCTGACCTATCCACCCATGTGCCCGCGTGCTTTGAACCATAGCATCAGAACCGCGAGCGACACTGCCAGCAGTATTGAGGCCGACAGCATCAGTAGCTTGATTGGAGAAAAAAATAAAGCTCTCAACAGCATTTGCAGCGACATGCATCGTGGCGAGTCTTCCGAGTCTTGATGTGGAGTAACCTAACAACCTTGCAAGTTTCCACCAAGCGCCCAAAGTCAAAACTCATGTGCAATACCTCGAAGCCGATGTAAAGTTGCAGATGCAGGGAATGTGTGGCAGAGGTGGCTGTATTGGCGCGTACATCCGTGCCAGTCGCCTCGATGTGCATAGCAAGTTGCGAGTAGAAGCCTAGCCCGCAGGTCGCTTGGCGACGCGATTGCCTATAATACAATGACGAAGGCCGCTTAGCTGCAAATTCAGGGCGTATGAAATGTCAAGGGACGGTGCATACAACCTGGGCCTTTCTGGCAGCGCACATTCCAGACTCAAAGTCATGCATGTGATCAATAAATATTGCAGCACGCGCTATTTGCGCCTCCGGAAATGGTGTCAGTTGCGTAGACGCGTCATAGAGATCTCGGAGCGCACCAGCTATATTGCCGCTAGCTCCTCGGAGATCGGCACGGGCGAAATTGGCATCGAAACTATATGGATCGAGGATCAAGGCAGTTTCAATCCGGTGGTTTGCAACAAACAACTTCTGATTATCAGGGAATGGCCCTTGGTCTGAAACAGCGCGTTTTTGAACCCCAGTCTGCTGGCGTTCATTTATTGTCTGTGCCATAGCAAGGAGGGTGTGTGCCAATGCTTCAGATCTTTGCTGTACTGACCGAATACGTGGCTTGGATTTGTGGGCCAATGAAAAAAGATTAATCGCTTCTGTAGCCTCAACTTCAGCCCCATCGAAGCAGTTCGTGCTGAACAGTATGCGCGCTACCTGTAACATGGCACTTCAAATCACGTGGTGACCATAACTACGCGCCTGAAGGATTGCTATTGCCGAGAGTGCAGCCACGTGGGATGCTGATTCGTGGCATTTAAAATTCTCGCCTTCGAGTATTGATCTCGAAATGCGGCGCAGATCAGACACTTGCTTCAAGATCTCATCTTGATCTTGCTGTGGAATAGGGGATTCCTGTGGAGTCCTGGGTCGCTGCAGCTTGGCACGATTCATATAAAGCCGAGCTAGCAGGATATTACCATAGCGTATCATGAGGTTGAGAGGTACATGCCGAAGCATTTTGGTCTCAACTGCGATAACGAACGCTTTGAAAACCAAGTTAGATGCATTTTTGAGGCTAATCGATTGCTTTGTTCGAGTGCCCGTGTCTGCATGTGTCTGTAGATCCAATGGCATCATTTGGTTTTCCAGGCACATTGATGGTTGCAACAATACGCAATTAATTCCCGCCTCGTCCACGAGCAAATCTCCAAGGGACCAAAGCAGTCGCCAATCACGTGGTCGCGTCTTCATCGCAGCTTCGAGCTCTATACGAGCGCTAGATACTTGATTGAGGCCTCGAAAAACACCAGCGCGAAGCAAATTTGGGTCATCATCGAAGCTGATGCCACCTCCTACACGAAACTTTTCAGTTACTGCCCCATCGCATTTCCGTCCAAGCTTTGCATCTATGAGGGCGAACCTAGCTTGCTCATTGGCATCGCGGTCCGTAAGACCAGTCACTAGCATGGCATTGCTCAGATTTAGCCTCGCATGTGCGCGTCGTGCATACGCCCATGATAGTGATAGGGTTGCGACGCCACGGCGTTGCACGGTCAATGTGCAGTCCGCAATAAGTTGATGCCAAACCCGGAGCTTCAGCCAACAGGCAGCACGAAGCTCTAATGCAGGGGTTGCATACGTTGAGACTGCTGATGTAATGATCGCGGAGCAAGCTAGTACACAATGTTGCCAGTAGCCACCTTCATAAGAACCTTTGGCTTGGGTGAAGACCTGAGTTGCCCACTCGGCCGCATCAGGAATTACGTTAGTTACACTTGTGGCAACATCAAGTGACGCCCTTATAAGAGGCGGCCGCACAACCAATTTGTCATGTTCGACTCCTATTCCCAAAAAGATAAGGCGCTCAGGGTCGTCTTCACTATGTGCATGTCTCGTAGCGGCCGCTGCAACAGCTCGCAACTCAGCTTTGGCACGCCGTGCTGCCGCTTTAAGACGTATGGCTTTGCTAGATCGAGCCTCAGACTCAAGCTTGCTGGATTGAGGCACGCACCCGGACACCTGCGAAGCTGATTCGCTTTGCGTTCCGCTGCTCGGTCCTGGTATTTCTGCCGCCATGGTGTGGTCGGGCACGGCAACGAGTACAGGCAGATCACTATACTGCAGATCCTCAGATTCAGATCCAGATGCTGAGCTTACAGGAGGCTCTCGATGAAAAATTAGATCTTCTCTTCTGCCGAGCACATGCTCCTCTTTTATTATCGACAGGTTTGATTTCCCTTCCTCTGGGAGAGGAGGAGACATCAATATAGCAGACTCAATTATCACTGGGGATGACTGCACATTCATATTCGATTTTTTGGGTGGCGTTTGGGAGTCCTCCTCGTCGACCTTTTCCTGGTCTGATGGTGGAGAGGGTGAGTACTCTGCTGCTGTCGTCGGACTCTCAGAGCAATCAATAACTATATTTTGAGAAGCCTCTAGCTCTGGTAAAACCTCTCCATCATCGAGATCTTCAGTTCCCCGTTCAAACGCCAGGGCTGCCATGGATAAAGTGGCAACCTTTGGTGTGGGCGGCTCTTGATGCATTCCGCGATGCACTGCTGGACGAATAAAATGAGTTGAAGGTTCTATGGATAGTTCCAAGTGCCCCCTCATAGGACGGTCCGATACAGTCGGTACTTTGGCGAGGTCAATGCCACGGCGCACCGCATTGAGAAGGAGTGACACCGGCGTTTTTTGGTGAGTTATCCTTTCTTCAAGTGGAATGAGCCGGTCCAACACGGTTTGTGCGAAATGTAAATCCTTGTCTTCGGATTGGAAGTGCCATTCTTTTCCCGCGTAAGCTTCTCTTCCCCCAATCCCTTCTGTAGTTAGTAGGCTTATGTCACTGTAATTACAAGGGAATGGCACTTGAGTCCTCAGGAGCGCAGTGTGTCTAGCTGGCTTAGGCGACCCTCGTGGCGTTGCACAGATTGCATCACCCAAGAGGGCTAGTCGGGGCTGCTTCCTGGGCTGCGATATAAACGTTGGCGTCTCTGACGGGCCTTCACGAACAGGCCCGAATCCGTGCACCATCCGGAATAATCCCAGGTTTTAAAGAGTTCACTCAGCTCGCCCTCGGGCGCCGCGAAGGCTTTGGGGGCGCGCAGTGCGCTCACGGAGGGACGCGTTTCCCCGGTTCGACCCTGTGGCCACTCAATTCTACATTCGAGCGGCCACTCAATTCGCGCGCGCAGTCGACCTCGACCTCCACTCTGAGATACAAGATATAGAATGATGTAGGATAATAATAGTTGGATTAGGGGCACCCAGCTCGGGGACTGGCCTAGTCTAGGACCCCCGGGCAAAGAACAGGGCCGGCTGGATAGGAGAAGCTTTTCCTGGGTGCGCTCCGGGCGCACAAATATAGAAGAGCGCAGCCGCTGGCATGAGTAGACCATGCCGCTCCCTTAGGGGAGGGGCGTGGTCTACTCAGGTCAGGTGTAGCCGGGGCCCTACTAGTAGATCCGAGTCACCGACGACTGAGATAAAGTTGCAAAGAATATAGACTGACATTGTTGTCTCTATCTCCATATCTCAATGACCGTCTATACTAGGCTACAGTACGCTACTCTACTACTACCCTACTACCATCATGCTAGTACTGTACCTACCCTAGTTAGGCTCTCCTTCCCGTTCCCCCCCTTTATAATCAGTTACTATATGATGACTGCGCTACCATAAGGTAGCACACTGAGCTTCCCCTCTCTCACCCACTACGCTCATCCTGCTGACAAGCTCATCCGTGATTGCCATAAGAGTGGCCAGGATGACGCGCCTTTTCAATTGGCTGGCACTGGAGACGCCCAGGCGCAGGAACCCCGGCCGGTTTGGACCGCGGATTTCCGTGACAAAGTCTTGAATGCCTGAGCCAGGCAAGTTGCCTTAGCCAATTATCCCGCCACATCTATTGGTTCCAAGTTCCATCATAGTTTCCTTTTTCAAAAGGTTGTATGGGGGCTAGGTTTGGCTCGATCTCTCCTCTGATCAAACAACGCGCCAACATCCACCTAGATGAGGATGCTGCCCTTTAAGTGAGGCTTGTGCAGCGTGGCGTGTAGGCGCATTTCCACTACCCTGAATGATAGCTGGGTCGGATGATATTATCCGCGGGCAAATGGCAACTGAAAAAGAATGCATCGAGAGGTTTGTTAGAGTTGTTCGGCAGCTAGGTGCTAACGCGCTGAAATTTCGTGCTCTTGGCTCGCGACAGCTGCGTTCGCTGATCACCACGATCGCTCGGGGGTTAGATAATTCAGACCGTATCTTGATGCTGACTCGCCTAGCAGACTTTAGTCACGCGTGTGTTGTAAAATCACTGAGACGTGACCGTTTGATTGGGCTCGGTATGTTGAGATCAATGTTCGAAGTCGAAGTATATCGAAGCGTCGAAGGGCGGGTTGGCGCATTGAACTTGTTGTATGATGTGCTGGAGGCGGACCGCGCATCTGATTATGATACTCAAAGCGTCGGTGCCGCTTCGGCACTTCTGGGAAAGCTTTCAGCTACTGCAGTGTTGAAGCCAGAGGTTGACTTACTTGTTATAAGATATCTAGTGCCAGCGTTAGATTGGTTGGTTGATCCTCGCTACGAAATCAGGCGGTATGCGGGAGCACTCATCCTGTTTCAATTCCTTTCCAGTGCACCTACTATGATCTACGGTGTTCGTGACTTCAGTATACTCCTGGAACGCCTTTGGTCTGCTCTAATTGATAGTTCCCTTGTCGTACGGGAGGCGGCATCGCTTGCTACTTCAGGCATACTTCAAAACTCACAGCTGCGTCAAGGCGACGGCCAGGTTATTCAGCTCTACAAGGCAGCAACGGATCTCATCTCTCTAGGATTGACGGGGGATGCTTCCAGAAGTCAAATCCACGCTGCAGTTCTCCTGCTTCGTATGGTGCTTAAGCATGTTTCTTCCTGTATGCGCCATTCTTATCGACCAACCCTCTCTTGGCCAATGCTCCACTTAAGTGATTCTGAACAAGCCTCGTGGTGTCATGCTTTGCTTAGTACCCGTGGAGCAGGCGCCAAGGATGGTGCTGTACAAGCCATTGCTCTTGAGACAATTCCATTACTCTCTCTTTTCGTTCGAGAGCCTTTGCTCCCGCGCTCCGAGGCGGCCAAGGCCATTCTAGGCACATTGAGAATGGGCGCAGAGAGCAGAGTTGGCTACCTAGCGCTCGGCCGACTATCGATGGTAGTTGCAAGCTCCTTCCTCCTGAGGTCGGTTAAAGACTCATCAGTGTTTGAAAATATCACCAGCGCCGTCATCTGCCGCCTCAATGCGGAGAACATGAGTGCACATTGCTATAATGAAATTGTGTTATGCTTAGCGATGGTCATAAAAAGTACAAGCTATTTCCATACTTCACTAAGCCATAGCATAACGCATCAAATCACTCTAAGCCTACCATCCATCTTTGACAAGACTTTCAGCCCAAGCGTCGTCTACATTGCCACAATCATCTTCGAAACGCTTCCAGCTCTTTCAGAAGCCTTACAGCAGTGTATTTTCTCCGAACTCATGCTTGTCATACACAATGTGTCAACTGAAATACTGACAATAAATGAAGGGATTGTGCAACCTACCTGCAAATTAGAGCACCGTATGGAGGCTAAGTCAGAGCACCGTAGGTTCTACCTCACCTATGGCATGTCTTTTCGCGCCCTTGGGATATTGGAGTGCTCCATTCACAATTACATGTACTGTGCAATTGCATCTACAATTGTTGGCGGCTTTGAATTGGCCGACGCAGCTTTCCGCTACGAAATTGCACTATTGTGTTTTAGGTGTCTAGAACTAGCCATTGATGGTGCCAAGGCACTGAACGCTGAGATCGGCACTATGATAGAGCGCTTAATTTGGATTGCATCGGCAGACGCCTGTGTTCACATTCGCAGCATGATTGCATCCAAACTTTCGTCAATTTGCAAAATAGAGACAACATCAAGTCCGAGATTGGTGGGCATTTTCTATCGCTTCCTGAGCAGGTGCGAGTTGCAAGTGAAACAAGTTGGTGGGCAGATCCTTGCCAGCCACCCAGCACATGACTTATTTACAGTGTCTACATTCCTGAACACCTTTGTTGGGGTGGCAATGCCAACCATAAAGCTAGAGCACGCAAATCCCCAGCAGGTTGCGCTCTGCTCACCAGCGTGCAGCGCATTCTCAAGCCGAAGCGAACGTTCACTTGCGAACGCATTAGAGTATGCTCACTTTGCTTCTGTCAAAAGCGGGACTGCATTTGGCCAGCATGCCACGCCACTCCTCATACCTGTACTTGAGCTTTTCCAGATCACCAAGTCACGTCATGTAGCGAAACTTGCCGCAGAAATCATTGGGGATTTATCTGCGGTCGTCAGTGCGCAGAGCTTTGCGTTGGTAGAGGGCGCATTACCTCGAATGGTTGACCTTCTGTGTCACAAACCTTCAACATTAGAGGGTGGTGAACGTGCGCTTGTCCGGGCGTTGGCCCAAGTTGTAAACTCAACTGGGGCAGTTGCGACACCAGTCTGCTGGCGTTGTGGTCAGCTAGTTGACGTCTTGTGGAAACAGTATCACTCCGTGGTCTACAGAAACGACTGTTCCACCCTACTTGGGAGTCTAGGTGCAATTTCTCCATACATGGTTAGTCGAATGCGACATGACAGAGCCACAATGTGCATCTCAGCTGATGTCCGACAGCTGCATAGTTCGATTCAGCAAAACGTCAATTTTTGGGCTGATTCCAGCTTTAAGGGTGGCCTTATCTTCAGATCGGATACAGGCTCGAGAATACATCCGTTCATTATTAGTATGGAGCATGGTATCTTCAAGCAACATCACATGCTATCCATAGAAGAACACTGCCAACAAGCTTCATTCAACACTGTACTAGGTATGATGAGTAAATCCCCTGAGCTGAAAAAACAAGCACTTCTTGCGCTGGTACAAGTGTGCCGCACGTTCCATCATAGTTCTCTGTCCCTCGGCACCGCCATCAATTATCTGATGAGCATGCTTGTGGCCGCTCCAGGTGGTAATCTAAACCCCCTCGTCATCGGTAGCGCCAACCTTACCAGTGAAATGCTCCTGCAAAGTTTGAGCCAAATTTTGTCTCGTGCCGCACCGAGCCTGGTTGCCCGCAGTTGCCAACTCGATCGTGTGACACGTGCACTTGCCCATCATTGGTCCTGCTCGATATCTGGTGGGGGTGGGATTATTGCCGTGGTCATTGTACTGAAGCTGAAAATGCGGAGGCATTTATTTTCGGCCCTCTTGTCACGTGTGCTGCCACCCATGCTGGGTCAAGTTGAATGTAGTCCGTTCCGCGTGGCACGTTCGACAGATTTACTTTCTGAAACGATTGCTTCAAGTGAACAGCTACAAACTGTCCTATCTTTCCTTATGTGTCGTAGCGTATTCCATTATCACCGCTTTCCTGGCACACAATGCTTGATGATGATCTGCGCCCTCCGACTCATTCATCGGATGACAAGCTCATCGGGATTGTCGCAAATAATTCCATCTTTTCTCTTTAGACTAATTGATTTGATCAACCCACGCAGGGTTACTCAGATTCATGGTACTCTCGAATTCATTAACGATGATTATTTATTTTTGGAAATTATGATAGGCGGCTTGGTGGTCGCAGCTAAACATCTTGGATTGCGATTCATGCCCTATGTAGCATCCATAAGCTATGCTTTGACTGCATGGCTCAAGCTATTTGAGAATACAACAGGAACACTGCGATCTGCCCTTACTGAGTCATTTTTGGTCTGTTCTACAAGCAGAATCTCCCCAGCAGTCAGAGTCCACAGTGCCGCCGTAGCCATTGTTGAATATTGTGGAATGGTGCGTGCAATCGCCATGGGCGATGTGCCGCCTCTGTCAAAGAGGCTTCTGTATGTTTTGGATGGTGCATACGACGAAATCATTCTTGATATGGCCACCTGCAGATTATCAAATAGACAACCGCCAGAAGGATTAGACATGGCAGCGTTGCCCCGGAGTCCCTCAATAGTGCCCGCTGACTGGACTTTCGAAATTAACGCACTTCTTACATCGGAGGATTGGACAGAGTGGATGCGACGTGTGACTGTTGAGCTTCTGCGCGAATCTGACTTACCACACCTGCGCGCGTGTACAACAGTCGGCGAGATACACCAGCCATCTGCATTCCGATTATTCCAGGTTGCAACTCTCGCGGTGATGCATAGCTACGATTCCGTTCGAACGCCGACTGGCTTGGCTGGAAAGATACTCAGAGGTCTCAAGTTTTCTATGCAAGCAAATTTGCTTGCAGGCGATTGTGTTGCCATGATTTTAAATCTCGCTTTATTCATGCGTGCGCACCATAGTCCACTGTTAATAGACTTTTCCAATGTTGTGTCGAGAACTCACTACACCGAGTCGCTCGGTGTGTTTGTGCAAGAACGTGCGACTTCCTTCGTCAAAATTCGAAATACCACAGTATACGACAGTGAGGGCAGCGGTCAGACCGCCACCAAGTTTGACTGCGCTTGGATTGATTCTACGATTCTCCAATTGAGAGAATGCATCAATCTTCTAGACTACCACGGCGTTCTCAAGCGTGCTAGCTTGCTTTGGGGTCGCTTGGCGTGCAACATGCACAAAAGCACGACATCTGCGATTCCTCAGTGTGGCCTCCCTAGAGGGGGAGCAGGGGCAGCAGCTGCCGCTGTCAAAGCTCAGTGGATGGAGGTAAACATGGTCTATGAAGCCGCTACGCTGGGCGTAGAAGCTGCATGGGCGCTCCAGAAGTGGGATGACATGGCAAAGTTCATGTCATTTTGGGGTAGTTTCAGTCTCTCTTCGATCAAATGTGTTTGTGCTCGCCCTACAAATGAACGTGTTTGCTCAAGATGCTTGGCTGCTGCTGCCGCAGTATTGCATGACAAGCCCCACGAGCTCTTATTTAGTCACGCTGCTCTTATCCTGGGCATTGAGAGTACGAACTGCATGCCGGCTAGTATTGGCATGCTTGATGCGCACTCTTTCCTTCAGGCTGCGAGACTGTCGTTTCTGCAACATACTTCCCGTCCCGGCATTGCCCAAATATTCTTCCTACAGCGCATTCAGGAGATGCAGGAAGTCATCGACCACCTGACGACGCCGAAATTAGATGTCGGACATGCACACGAGTCTCTGTGTTTGAAATGGCGACAGAGGCTGGTCTGTTGGGCACATCCTGATCCTTTGCATTTGTCAAGACTGATGATGGTGCGTACCTTGGTGCTGTCCCCAATCGAGAAGTTAGATTTGCATATTACCTTAGCAATTCTATGTCAAAACATGGGCCGACCACTCGCTTGCATGGCCACGCTGCGACGCTTGCAGCCATTGCTAATTCACCTATCGCCACCTTACAACGACATGCCCTTCTCCTCGAGGCACTTAAACCAATTGTGTCGTCTTAATAAAATATCTGATCCTGATTATTCTTTTCAAAGGGCAAGGGCGAATATCTGTCCTACTATCACATCAATGCACATCTGCTACCAGATAAGCTTGGTAATGTGGGAAATCGGCGATGGCAGATCAGCGTATCACTACTTGTTTTGTCTATCGCAGGCGTTACTCAGAAATCGCCAAAAATACCCTAAAATCACCTTGTCTAGCTTGACGACCAGGAGTGAATGGTGTGTTGCTCTTACACAGACAGATTGCTGGACAGAGCATCACAACTCACTTAATGAGGCTCATTCCTTGATGTCACTCGCAATACAATTTGGGCCACACACGCCGCAGGCGTGGTTCGCCTGGGGTCTGACGAATCATAAGCTTAGTGAAGAAATGACACGAGTGCGGCTTGGGCGGGCCCCTTGGCGAAATATCAGCGTTCATGGATGCCAAGATCACAGTTGCTATGTGATTGAGTCTATTTGCGGATTCCTTCGCAGCATTGAACTATTTGATATCAACCGTGAAGCCAGAAATGATACAGTCATAATACAGGCAATGTTAATGACTATAAGCTTGTGGTTCAAGTATGGATCATGGAGCTCAGCGATTTACGCTCTCAAGCAAGGACTGGCCAAGAGTTCTGTTGGCATCTGGCTCGGCGTCCTGCCACAACTCATAGCGCACCTAGATCATGCCGCTTTAGAGCCTCGGTTGCTCCTAACTCATCTCTTGACTCGAATTGGCCATGTTCATCCGCAGGCCCTGATTTATCCGTTGACAATATCAGGCAAATCGCCAGTCGTTTCGCGTCGTGATGCCTCCTTCTTCATCCTCTGTAATTTGCAGGCTTGTCTTTATGCAAGTCAGGCAAATAAAACTCTAGTGGCTGAAGCAGGATTGGTCGCTTGTGAGCTGCACCGAGCTGCAATTACATGGCACGAGGCATGGTTCCAAGGGATAGAGAATGCAGCCAACTTGCAGTTTGGTGAATGTGACTTAAGGACCACATTAGAGCAATTGGGTAGACTACATTCGTGTTGGAGACATGAAGTTTCGCTGGCCGTATCCCTACTCGCTCGGGTTGCTTGTAATAGGCTTGGTGATGCAGCAAGAATTCTAGCCTTCAGCCACGCACACGGGTGTGAAGTCGAATTGGCACGACGGCACCTTCATCAGTTTTTGCTCAGTCGCCGAGACTTGGACCTTCATCAAGCCTGGGACGTGTATTCGATCCTACACCGCCGCCTGAAACAACGGATTTCATCTGTAGGTTGTGAGATCCTGGAGCTTTGCCACATAGCTCCAATGTTGCTTTCAGTTAGGAATCTGTCTCTCGCAGTGCCAGGAACATCGCTATCCGCAGGGGATAAAAGTCGAACGCCCCCAATTTGTGGTATGCAACAATGCGGCATCATCCACATTACGTCTTTTTCCCTAAAAGCAAATATCATTTGCTCGAAGCAGCGGCCGCGCCGGATTAAGATTCATGGTTCGGACGGTGAATCATACGACTTCCTCCTAAAGGGTAACGAAGATTTGCGCCAGGACGAACGGGTAATGCAGCTATGTGGTCTAATAAACTGCTTGTTGGCACAAGCATATAGCAAGTGTGAGCCAGCTCTCTCAGCCCAAGGCCTGATGCAAATAACCAGGTATGCGGTCATGCCCCTGTCGAACAACTCTGGGTTGCTCGAATGGGTTTCCAACTGCTGCACGGTACACTCACTTATTGCTGAACACAGAAACAGATTTTCCATCCAGACAGATGCAGAATCGAGTTGTGCGCAAATAGTAGCTCCAGCTTATTCAGAGTTGTGCAGCCCAGGGAAGCTCGAGGCCTTTTCATACTCCCTGGCGCGCACCAAAGGAATTGACTTGGCTCGCATGCTCTGGTTAAATTCTGAAGCCCCGTGTAAGTGGCTTTCTATAAGGCAAAGGTTCACACTTACTCTGGGGCTAAATTCTATGGTAGGATTTATCATTGGACTTGGTGACCGACATCTTTCCAACATCATGGTGAATCATTTGACTGGTGATGTTGTACACATAGACTTCGGAGACTGTTTTGATGTGGCATCGCAGCGGGCCAAGTTTCCGGAGTATGTCCCCTTTCGTCTGACAAGACAGCTGATAAGCGTGATGGAGGTAGATGGAGTTAAGGGGATCTTTCGTTTGGTTTGTAATCACGCCATTAGAGTTATGAGAGCAGAATGTCTATCTCTAACAGCCGTGCTCGAGGCGCTGGTCCATGACCCTTTGATTGGACTCAGTGTCATCCTCCCAGCATCGCCAAGACAATCACAATGCTTTGAGGGCACGCTGGAAGTTCCGAGCCAGGAGGCGGCCATTCGCGTGGTTGCTTTAATTCAGGACAAGCTAACCGGGAGAGTCGTACGATCAGGGGATGTCACTGCCGTCGAGGATCAAGTTTTGAATCTTATTCACCAAGCTCGGTCTCGATCGAATATTTGCCAGATGTTTTTTGGCTGGTGTCCATTTTGGTAACCAGCCGGGGGCGAACCTATCACCTCTTATCAAGGCAATATTTTCCGCTTTGAGCGCCCAGGCTAATAGGCGCCAATGGCCCTCTGCCGGCAGGGAATCGCTCGGATACACACAGCCAAATTCAAGCCCCGCCGCAGCCCCCTAATGCGTCACGAGTACAGTGGCTATGTAGGGGGGCTTTACTCTACTTGGTCCCGACTAACCTACTGTGCGCTTCGTAATACGGATCAACAAAATTCGATTAGTGGATCACAAAACGCGTGCAAATCCGTTGGAATAAAGCTTCCGCATGCCTTCCGCATGCACTTCTGATAAATTCCAACAATCCTAGAGCAAAGAAGCGACTGAAAGCCGCCGCGCGCGCTCCGCGTCCCTCTGGCCCGCGTCCTGCGCCATCTGTTCCCGCAGCTGCGCGGCGTAGGACTGCTTGTCGACGGCCGCGCGCTCGTTGCCGAAGGCGTCGCGGCGGCTCGGCTCGCCGAAGATCGGGCTCGGGTCGCGATTCCGCGGGCTCGACGGCCCCTTGGGCCGGTCGTCCATCTGGTCCCGGAGCGCGGCGGCGTAGGCCTGCTTGCTCATCGGTTTGCGCTCGTTCCCGACGGACCCCGACGCGGGCGACGACGGCGAGGCGGCAAAGCCCGCGGCGCCGGCGCCGCCCGCCTCTACCGCCGCGAGGTCGGCGCGCAACGGGCGGACCGCGTCTCCGCGGCCGCGCGCGGCGTCCGACGGCGCGCTCGACGCCAGCGAGGAGCCCGTCCAAGTCCGAGATGTCCGACTCCCTTTTGAAGCTCCGCGCCGAGCTCGGCGACGAGAGAAACGCGCCCTGCCCGATTTCATGTTGAAGTTCAAGTTGAACATACCTATGTTGAAGTTATTTGTGGCCGCCAGAAGCCGCCACAAAGCAGTGTGTGGGCCGCAGGGCTTCATGCGGAGTCAGGAGAACGGAAGGAGCTGCTTCTCCGGTGATATTAGCCCAATCCTTCGATGCTAGTAGAAACCATATGCACTCAAAAAATAAGCCACGCCGACCTCCGGGGCCGGGGAAGCGGCGAGCTGGGAGAGGACCACCACAGCCAGCAGTTTTATTTAGCTGGATGATGATAGGTGGTCTAACCCACGAACTCGTTACCGGAAGCATACTGTACTGCCGTAAATGCAATTTTATGTCGACCCTCTGCAACTGAAGCGCACGGTAGGTTAGTTGGGACTAGTAGTATCTTGATGGGGTCCGACGGTCCTAACTAGTACGCGTCGTACTACTGATAGTATTGCCCGCGTTCGCCGCTCCGGGGCCCCGGCCGGGTCCTAAATTAGAAGTCGTCGTATTTCCCGCGGGCCAGCGGCCGCTGGCCTGGGCACGTCAGGAACGCCGGTCCAACATAGCGGTCCAACACCCCCGCGTCCGGGCCTGAAAGGGCCGGCGAGGCCACTACTTGAAGTCGCCAACACCCCCGCGCCACTTGCGGCCGCGTGTCAAGCGCCACCTGCGAGCTGCCAGCGCCGTGCCCCGCGGGTGTGCCCATGCACACCCGGCAGCTCTCGTCTCCCGTTTGCTGGTTTTGCCCCTGTTGTCTACATGCCCGATTAGACCTCAAGTCCCTGTCTTACACGGGCCGCTTATACCGGACAGTCACCAGTAGCCTTCTTCTTCGCCTTCTTTTTCTTCTTCTTAGAGGCAAGGGACATGATAGCGTTCACATCATCTGAAAGGGTTTTTTCAGTCTTGACAGCCTCAGTTTCAAACGATTTGAGACCAGTAATGCGAGTGGGGCCACTGGGAAGGATTAAAACTGTGAACTTAAAGTGGGATACATAGTCCCCCTTTTTCTCAAAGAGAACAGGGTACGGGTGAATGAGCTCATGCTTCAAGCATTCGACGACTCCCATGCGTGCCTGCCGCTCATCGTCAAGGGCACGGAGTGTGAACGGTAGCGCCGGAAACTTAGAATTTATCTCATTGAAGAGTGTCCGGCTTGATCGCATCTTCAGCATATAGTTCTTGTCAACAGAACGTTTGAAGATTGTTGTGCGGGACTGCATCTCTTTTGGCTTACCATCACCAGTAGACATGGCCACGTCTATGGAGTAAACCTCGTTTAGCTCAAAAGAAAAATCTTCTACTTTCTGATCTGTGTCCTCGCGAAGCAGAATGACTTTGTTGCCATCAATGACAAAGCGCTTCATTCGGTGCGACAGCACTCCAGCACAGGCGCTTACGCTGAAGTCCTCCGCAACTTTGGCTATGGCCTTCGTCACCTGCGAGTTCGTGTTTCCTGGACGGAGGAGTTTCTGTGCTACCTCACAGGCGATATGAGCTGCATGGAGCACGTCCGCCTGAGGACCTGATAAGGGCCTGTCAATACTCGGCTGCTCGCCGCACATCATTGTGTGAGCAGCGACGGCGATGTAGCCATCCACGTAGCAACCAACATCTAGCTTCACCAGATCACCTTCTGAAAGCACTTCACTGGTAGTGTCTGATTCAAGAGGGGAATTGTGGCATACACATTCATTCACAGAAACGCAACTATGTACATAACTGTTAAGTGGAAATTGTCAAACGGCGCTGGGGGTAAACGTTGGGAAAGCCACTCCTTTATCGATCAGCTTCCCCTTGATCTTTTTCTGATAAATACTGCCGCACTTCTGTATTATGACCATGTCTCCGAACTTGCACAGTTCTAGCACCTTGGCCCCAGGCTTAACTTGGAGCACGAGCCCTTGTAGCGCCAGATTAGCAATTTTCCCGGCTTCTCGGTACCTAGTCTACACTTGGCAAAACGTTTCATGTCGCTACGCGGCGTGACTTTGTGCAAACGTCACTGTTTGAAATATCGAGCTCCACATCTTCCTCCGTGTTTTCAACCTTTGATACGAGACTTCCCGAGCGCGAACGAATTGCTAGCGAGACACACGACCCACCTCGTCATCGGCGTCGATGTGTTTGTCATCGGCCATTACGTGCTCGCCAACTTTTAGGCCTGGCGCCTACTACTTAAGTATGAAGGGTTGCTTGGTTTTCGACCCTCGCCGGGGGTCGACTTTCCGACGCCTCTGGACGCCATCGAGGCGGATTTCGCTTCGGTTTTGCTGTTCAGTTCCCTCGTCCGGACCTTCGTCCCGGGCCTGGGACGTCCGACTATCCAAATCGGCCGCCGGGACGACGAGTTTCGCGTCATCGAAATTCGTATTTTTGGCGACGAGGGTCGGAAACCAACGCGCGGGCAGGCTGCCGGTGGAGGCTCTTCGATAGCGTCTCGAATCCGCCACGCGACCGCAGCATGTGGCCGATGCCCAAGGTGGGCTCCTTCGAGAAGTGCACCGTTCCCGGTGTCCCAGGTGAAGCTCCTGCAGCCTGTAGCCGATCGAACTTACTCTGCAGTGTAAAAGTTCTCCGAGTAGAGAGATAGAGAGATTTCTATCTTCATCTTCAGTGAACTGCATCTTGATGTTGCAGTGCACTTTAACCCCACTGCGCTCCTACTGCGTATCCTGCTAGTTTTCCCTTCCCTTCCTAATTCACTCTAATCCAGTTTCAAGTCTTATAGACAGCGAACTGAAGGAGTGACTGCCAAGCAGACACA
>Ga0257110_1000379_pt1 | contig 22449 bp, 23 predicted proteins | sample LP_taG_7_FD_190184 | JGI IMG/M metagenome (GOLD analysis project Ga0257110, IMG submission 190184) | Marine microbial communities from Northeast Subartic Pacific Ocean, Canada - LP_J_2015_P26_10m | ecosystem: Environmental > Aquatic > Marine > Oceanic | place: Canada: Northeast Subartic Pacific...
TTTGAAGATAATGTCGTTCGTGGTTTTTACTTGTACCCACGCTCTTCTATGGGGTCAAAGACCCCTCTTCGTCTTGCCAATTCGGTCGGTATTATAGACAATTCGTATCGTGGTGAACTTATGGCTGTTGTCGATAATATATCTGATGAAGAATTCAAAATTGAGCAAGGAGTTCGTCTTTTCCAGATTTGTTCTCCTGACCTTTCACCTATTAAATTTCAATTACTAGATGAGGAAGATGACTTGTCTGATACGGTACGTGGCTCTGGTGGATTTGGTTCGACTGGTGCTGGAATTGAAGCTAACTTCAAACTGCCAAAACAATTTGAAAATTTGTTCAAATAATCATATAAAAAGATAATATAGTTAAAGTTTTAAAAATGGATGAAGTTCTACGAAAATTAGAATTTATTGAAAACAAAATTGATGGAAAAAATCAAGAAAATTATCCAAAATTTCTTAAAATTCTCGAAGAACAAAAACGTAAATTAGAAAAAGAAATGAAAAATCTAAAAGAAACAAATGAAAAACTGAACTACGAAATTGACAAATTAACCGAAAAAAGAACATTTGTAATTTACAAATCGAACAAAAAGTATTTTGTAAAACACAATGAAATCTATGATAGGGACGACCAAAAAATTGGTGAATTTCAATAATGTTGATTAAAATTCCTTACAAAATTTCTAAAAATGTTTGAAAAATAAACTTGAAATAATTATAAGAAGTAAGATTATAAGAAAAAATGTGTCGTTTCCATCGGATTATGAATTCTATTAATAATGAGTATTCCCGCAATAGTGCGTGTGTAGTACAACGCTATCAGTCAAAAGTCGCTTGTATTTAATCCGAATCGTCTTTCAAAGCATTACGCAGCAATTATTATTGGTGGCAAAATCATATCTGTTGGATCCTCAAATCTTGGGGGAACTTCCAGGTTTTGTTGCGAGGCTGTCACGCGCCACGCAGAGATTGACGCAATTTCCAAAGTGAAAGACAAGAAGCGGTTAAGAAAGGCCACTTTGTATAGTATTCGCTTTTCAACCGATAAAAATGGTAACGAGGTTTTATCAAACGCAATGCCATGCTCTTCTTGTAAGAATGTTGCGATGCAATTTGGCATCAAGACTATTATTTATTCTGATAAGGATGGAAAGTTGATTAAATCCAGTACTGAGGAGATTAATTCTAAATACACAACAGGAACGATTATAAATATGAATCGCACTAATGCGAATAAGTTAACTTACCAACGATCCCCTAGCCCAACAAAAAAGGCGTTAAAAAACAACTAAGTTTTTACGATTTCTATCGTTTTTTAAATTAAAAATATACGAAATGAAACATTAACCTCAATCAATCAATATTTGACTTCTTGAAATTTTTTTTCGTAATTTCAAATAGGACGTCGGCTGTCAACATGACATCGTCGAGAGCTCTATGTGTCTGTACAATTTCTCTTTTAAATAACATTTTGTGCAATGGCTCTAATTTTATATGAGATAACTCCAGTTTCCTCTTTGCGAGCTCCATAACACATTTCGCCTTCCCATCATCCATTTTTTCTTTCATTGCATTGATCATGTCACAATGGTTTGCACGATACGATTCTGCGAGCACAATATTCACATCAAAATTAATGTTATAAGCAAAAATCTTGTTGCAGGCCTTAATGTCCGCGGCAAATTCGCTTAAAGAATTCCGAATATCTATTCCTTCTTCAACGCAAGTTTGATGCTCGATTCCATGTATGTGTGAGTTATTTATTGTAAAACCATTCGGAACAATAAGATTGTTAACCTCTTTAACAGTTTTCCACTTACCATTATCATTTTTCTTATAAATCGCATACCCGATTTCGATAATTCTGGCGGAATCATAATAGTTGAACTTTTTGGGGTTCAAATGAAAGCGTCCACTAGCAAGAGTAGGCAAACCCGATGTTTCTGTATCGAAAATCAATATCATTATTAAAATATAACTATACTAAAAATACTTGTTTTTAACGCACTTTTGTATAAAAAACTTTCAAACATTTTTCAAAAATTTATAAGGAATTTTTGAAGAATATTTTAAATGTTTTAAAAAATTCAACAAACATTTTTAAAAAAATAATAAGGAATTTTGAAACAAATTTCACAATACTGTCATTTTCAAATAAAATTCCTAATTTTTGTGAAGTTTTTTTAAATTCATGACTTTTCTTTTAAATTGTCAAAACCCTTATTTTTCGCTAAAATTCTCAAGACAGGATTAGATGATTTTAGGCAATTTTGACGATTTCCTAAAACTATCAGTTTATCTTTAGTACGAGAGATCATAACATTCCCCCGTTTTGCGTCAAGAAAGTTTGTTGGAATAGATTTTACTAATGACAATATAACAATGTCGCTTTCGTTTCCTTGGCTTTTATCTATCGTCATTACAAACACATTTGCAAAACCAATTTTATCAATTTTATTTTGAATTAAGGCAACTTGTTTTTTATAAGGAGATAGAATTAATATTTCCTTTTCAATTTTAATGAATTTTATTATAATTTTTAGAATTTGATTAGCTTCTTCTTCATTTTCCTCTTCTTCAACACCGTTAGAGTGAATAAACGAAATGCAGTCCTTATTATCTTTTTTACCAGAGATTAATGTATTTTTATAATACAATTTATTCATAATATCAATTATTTTCGATGGACAGCGATATGACGTTTTCAATTGAATTGGTTCATTAAATTTTAATGCTAAATCCATAATAGAGTCTTTTGATTGATTGTCGTTTGATGGAAAGTAAACAGGCAACTGCTTTGTGTCTCCGATCAAAATTAGATTCGTAAATTCCCCTATTTCCTGAATTTGTTTTTCAAGATATAAGACGTCCCAAGTGTTTACGGTAGAAGCCTCATCAACTATTACAGAAATAGAAACTCTCTCTTCATTTTGGTCTTTAATAAATTTTATAACCTTGTTGAGACTTCCGAAAGTAGATAAGATAATAGAGCAATCGTTGGCAACAATTTCTTTTGTTCTTTCAAGAGAATACTGGAAATTTGATTCAAAAGTCTTATATTGGTCCTTTAATTCATATAAGAGATCTATAATTTCAAAGCAAATTTGTTTTGAATTCCTGTATAGTTTCGAATGACTGATATTGTAGTGAATGAAGTCAATGTCCCATCCAAATTGCCTATGAATTTTTCTATCAATACATTTATAAGAAATCTTCTTTAATTTCTTTAAATTTTTATTAAATTCATTTAATATCGAGTTCATTTGAAAATACATTGATTGAATATTAGGGTGGTTGTAAATCTTCTTATCAATTTGATATTGTTCTACCAATTCATCTAACTGTTCATTCGAACCAAAAGCAAGTATTTTGAAATATTGATCTGTTTTAAACTTTTCAATAACAGCCCGGATTGCCTTGTTTTTCTCCGACAAAATAACCGTGTAATGTTTTTTATCAAAGTTTTGAGTATTAATATGGTTAACAGCTGTTGAGATGACAGTTGTTTTGCCTGTTCCAGGTGGTCCTTCTACAACAGTTAATTCTTTCATTTCATCAATAACCTTTTTCTGTTGTTCATTTAAATGAGAAATAATATCAATTGTCTTATCAAATAACTTTTCATTTTCCTTTTCAATGCCGAATAACAATCTAAGTGGTTTTGAAACGACTTCATCTATAAATAAATGATCTAGCCATATTTTTATTTCAGATTCATTAGAATACGAACTGTATTTGATAATTTCAATGTCATCAATTTCAAGTTTCTTATTAAGAAAGATCATAGATTGTTTAGGTGCAAATAATTTCTGATTTTCAAAACGGAAGTAACCATTGATTCCTTTTAATACAATGAAAGCTGCACGTAATTCGTGCTTGAGATGTGTCTCAATTGATTTATTTTCATCGGATACTTCTTCGAAAATTACAGAGACTTTCTTTTCTTTATTGATAAATACATTTACATTATCATCAAAATTCTTGAAATTTTGAGGTTGTTTTAAAACATCAATATATTCGTTCAAATCAATACGAATTTTATCAAGAATATTAGTATTTACTATATCTTCTTTATCATCTTCACATAAAATGTCTTCAATAGTCAATGGCTCTTTTGTTAAAGGGGATTTTCCAAAATTACGTACATAATTGAAAATAACAGATTTCTCATAAGTAAACCCATCAGCAGCTGTCGCTGGGTTTGTTATTTCTTTTTTAGAATACGCACATATCATTTCGGTGTCCGTCTATAAAATATATAAAATTTTTCAAAACATTTTTCAAAAAAAGATAAGGAATTTTTAAGTAAAATTGAAAATAAGGGATTGTGTTCATCACAGACCTAATAAAAGAACCGTTGTTGACAAAAATATCAAAAAATGTCAACGATTTAAAAGGTAAAAACTGGATTTTTCCTAATGGAGCGTTGACATTTTGTCAAAACCCAGATTCTAATTATCAGAGAGCTTTTCTTTTTTTTTATTATTCAAAATAAAAATAAAAATAAAGAGTAAGGAAAGGGTATAAAAACTCCCTAATTGGGAAAATGATAGAAAAATGAGATTTGTCCAAAATATTCAAAATAACATAAAATCCCTTATAAAATACACTTTGAAAAATCTTGCAACTCACTATGTATATTTGAAATTCAGAAAAAAAAGCTCTCTGACTTTTGTTTTTTGAGTTTTGACAAAATGTCAACGCTCCATTAGGAAAAATCCAGTTTTTACCTTTTAAATCGTTGACATTTTTTGACATTTTTGTCAACAAAAGTTTGGTTAATAAGGAATGTGATTTTTGATGTCCTATATAATATTTCCAAGCTGTTTTCACCGCTAAAGCGCTACCCTTTCTGTATTAGGTAATTTTATTTGAAATTGTAATATTTTAAGAATTGTCATCAAAATTCCTTAATATTTTTTCAAAAATGTATGGAAAAATTTGTTACAAAATTGTATATTATAATATAATATGATGAATATTGATTACAGAAATTTCGAGCCGGGTAAGGAAGGAACTTATTATAAAACGCAAGATGACAATGAAGAAATAAAAAAGTTAAATGGTGTTATTTTCAATAAATATGTAAAAATCCGTGAACAAAAAACTATTGAAGACCCAACCAATGTGTTTTATTCCACAAAATTTCCCTTTACTCCACATTTCAAAGGATATTATCGAGGTATTAAATATGTACCGGCACTATATTATATTCTCAAAAAGGATGAAAAGGGTAATGTTACATTTGAACTTGTAGAACTTAAAGGATATAAATTTGAAATTGCTACAGGTGAATTGTATAATAGTTATGATAATAAAATAGGTGGTAAAAAAGCTATGACAAAAATTTATGCAATTAACGGTAAACAACTTGACAATCCAATTGGCATTCAACTTCACATTATGTTTCTTGTAAGTCTCTATCCATATTTTAATTGGAGGTTCTTCTTTGAAAATTCAAGACCAGGAGGATGTGTTTCTGTCGACCATCTATTGGGTCCAGGTTCTAGCAGACGTTGTCATCCTAATCTTCTTGAAGTTGTTTCATCTGGTGAAAATACTGCTCGTACAGGTCATTTTAACACAAAAAATAGTGCTGAATCTAATGAAAAACATAGTGAAACTAACTCAAAGTCTGTATCCATCAAAAGAAATGGTGTAGATGTAAAAGATGATAATGGAGATATTATTGAATACAAAAATGCCAAAGAATGTGCGGAAGCAATTTATAAAGGAAAAGAAACGGGTAAAAAATATGAAAAAAAGATTAAATATTTATCAAAACGTATTAATGAATATATAAAAGGAGATATAAAATCCGTTAGTGGATATACTGAATACACATTTGTGCGAGGTCAAAGTTATATTAAATCACAAGAAGACCTTTATATAACTAAATGGAGACTTGACCGTGTTAATAATAAATATGTAATTGAGAAATATATTGTAAAGGAAATATGGACTTATTATGAGGATTTAGATGAAGAACATAAAAAAGAGATTAAAGATTTCTTTAAGGACAATAAAATACCAATTGCTATATCTGATTGTGGAAGAGTTATGAACCATTTCGGAGAAAAATCTTATGGGAATTGTGATAAAGCAGATAAAAAAAGAAGATACAACAATCACGCCATATACATTATTATGTGGTATTGGTTTGCCTCAATTGAAAAAATTAAAGAATTACAAAATGGAATACAATCTGGATCAAAGCTTTGTCATTGTGATGGTGATCTTAAACATCCATTAGTTAAAAGACAAAGTGAAAATGGTGAAGAAAATTCTAATATTTGGGGGACATTCTATCTTGGTGGCGATGTTTCTAATGGAAAAGATAATAGTGCTAACCAGTTAAGAAAAGCCCAAGAAAATAAAAAAGGTCATTTTAAAGCGTTTAAGGTTGAAGATGGTAAGCCAATTAGCGACAAAATTTTCGTATCAACAAAAGATTTCAATAACTGGGCTAGTAATAATGGGATTACAGAAAAGTTTAACAACATTACTGCGATTTTAAAAGGATACAGACTGACTGATCAAGGTCTAACCTTCAAACCGGCTTATGATACAACTGAAACTTTTATTGAAGTTAAAAAAAATATATGATTAATGTTTCCTTTCTGTATTAGGGAAAATGTTTAAAAAATGACCTTAAAACTTTATATTATATTCAAACGTGATATTGTATATAATGAATCCTATTGATCTTATGATACTAGATGTCTTTTATGATGATCCTGATTTTAAAAAGGAACTCAAGAAAAAACGAAGGCGTGAGAACAATCGTATTTCTGCTGCTAGATCGCGTATAAAGCAAAACAATAAACTGCTGTCGCTTGAGAATGAAAATTGTAGAATGACACAAGAAATTGAGGAACTTAAAGAAGAGTTACTCGGTATTTACACGCGTTATGGAAACTTGCGTGATACATTAGATAAGCTGGTGTATTAAAACTCTTCTCTTTCTTTGAGTTTTTTTTCAAGCAATTTTTCAATGTCGTCATCATCTTCATATTTTTTAACAATTTCATTAGGAAGTCTTTCGGTTAAATTAGGATTAGGGAAACTTTGTTCTGGGTAATTATCTTTAATATTGTTAACAGACATAGTTCCAATGTTTTCAATTAAGATAATTTCTTCTGAAGTTTGATAATCATCTATCTTCTCTTCGTTATCCAGATATGCTTCATATTTTACTTCAAAATTATCATTATTTCTATATTCAGAAGCAATTTCATTATCAAATCCATTATTTGTATTTATAACAAGATCATCGGTTGTAAATTCATTATTTTGCCAGTTGCGTTCTTTGAACATCTCATGCTGTGTTTCATAAAATATGGATTGAAATGTGTCTAATGTTTCATTATAATTTTCCTTTAAGTCTTTTGAATTTACAATTTCTTTTTCAAAATCACGTTTTTCAAGAATTTCTTTCAACTTTTTGTAAGATTCAGTGATGTAATTCATTTCATGATTAGCGTCTTCTTTATTGACGCAAGTGTTTCTATCCGGGTGCACTATTAAAGCCAATTCATAATATGCTTTTTTTAAACTTTTCAAGTCAACATTTTCATCGATTCCAAACAATTCCATTTCATTTTTGAGAACATCCATTTATTTCAAAATAGATAAAAATTTATAGCGTTATTACGCGATTTAAGACAGATTCTATTTCGTCATTATGGGAAATAGCAATAAGAGTTCTGTTCTTTCCTATTTCATCTATCATTTTCAAAATAAGAGGAACATTCTCTGTATCAATTGCGGCAATAGGCTCATCCAGAAGAATGATCTTAGCGTCTGAGAAATATGCACGTAAAAGAATGATTAACTGTCTCTGTCCACCTGAAACCTTAGATCCGTCTATGCCGACCTTACTCTGTAATCCATCAGGTAACTTCTCAAAGATATTCACGCCGAGTTTTTCAATAAGATCTTCTATTTCACTTTCTTCAACGAAATCATTACCGTATCTAATGTTTTTCAGAACAGATTCGTTAAATAAATTCGTTCTTTGGTCTACTAAAAAGACATGGCCTCGCATTACACTATTCTCACGACCAAAAATCTCAATATCGCCATCCGTCGCCTTAATTCCATCGAGAAGTAGCTGAAAAATTGTAGACTTACCAGAACCTGATGCTCCTTTCAAAAAAACCCTTTCACCCTTGAAAATTTCCATATTAAAGTTCTCTAATATCAGTTTATCATCGTAACCAAAATCAACATCTTTAAATGAAATAGAGGGAAGACGATCGTTTTTGATTTTCTTCTTAACGTTTTTATCGTCCCTTAACGATTCTACAATTTCATCTAAGTACCTGAGCAATGCTTTTGACTCTCCTAGATTAACAAAAAGACCAACGATTTCCTTCTGAAATTCCGAAAAGATTTTCAAGAAATAGTAAATCTCAGCAACAAATATCGATGTTTTAATTTCCTTTGGAATATCTTGCTGAAATAGAACATAATTAAATACGGCAAATGATGTTAAAATCAATATTTCATTTCTCGAGTTAAGCTTCCAATTCCCTCTTAATGAACTTCTATAAATTTCAATATTTTTTCTATTAATATTCTTATATCTGTTCACTTCGTAATTTTCTTGATTCGATGTAAAAATTGATCCTAAGTTAGATATGCGGTCTTTCGATTTCTCGGATATTTTCAAATAATCGTCCATTGAATCATCTGCTTCCTTTATAAGTCTCTTCGCATAAAAATACAAATTTAGCGACAATATCACAAGTGTTCCTATTTGAACATATGCGACATTATGATTTAGATTGAAAAAATATACAATCATAACAACAATTGCTATTGTTAATGGTAAAAATATACGTAATATGTCAAGCATAATATTACGTATTGATGACGGCAAATATGACATTACATTTAATAATTTACCAATTTCAATATCTTTACCTTTATTATAAGATGATATAACGTACCTAAATATTTCATTTCTAACTTCCATGTTGAAATCAGGAACAAACGAATCTTCAATCCACCTTTTTAATAGATCCGCACACGAAATGAAAATGTAAGCACCGAAAAGTGAAACCATTAACATCATCTCAATCGTGCCTGTTTTAGAAATTGAATCAATTACTTTAGAAGAAATCGACGGAACAAGATAATAACCGGCTATTACACCAAATAATATATTGATAGTGTATATTATCAACAAATTTTTATTATCTTTGGCCCAATCTCTGATTACAGATTCCAACATATTATTATCATAATATGATATAAAAAAAATCAATGAAAAATTCAACAAACTTATAAAAAATTCCTTATAAATTTTTGAAAAATGTTTTGAAAAATTTTATATGTTTATGAAATAATAAATAATTAGTCATAATGGTTCTGATTGAAGATCTTGAATTACGTATTGAGGAGCTTTATGCGAAAGTTGCCAATTACATTGAGAAAAATAAAAAACTTCGTATTGATAATGAAAAGTTGATTAAAGAAAACGAAGATTTGAAGAAAGAAAATGAACTCCTCAAAAATGGAAAAAAGGAAGATGGACGTTTCTCTGACCTTTTAGAAGACAAATTGAAAGAAATTGAAGGCCAATGTTAAGCAACTTGAATGATTTTATATTTTATTCCAGTTGCTATAACAGTTCTCCATGCTATTGAAATTTCGTTTGAACTAATATCTCGTCTATAAAACAAATTGTTATTTACTGATGGTGATAACTTTGAAAAAGTTATAATATCCGAACCGGTTGTGAATGTGCTCAAATCAGACGCAAGTTGTGTATAGTCACTAGATGAAGATGGTCTAAACCATGTTCCAATATTTATATTCATTGAAAATGCAAGGTCTTGAGAAGTAAAACCATCAAGATAGGTTGTAGCACATAGTTTATACTCTGGTCCTGTTTCATGTGGCGTATCATTTAATTGGATAGTAACTTCGGTATAATCTGTGTTAGTTACACCTGTAATCGCTGGATTTGGAACATTTGTTGAAGTTACTTCTTCTGTTTTTGTAGTAAAGCTGATTTTATTTGGTTCGATATCTATTCTATTCTCTTCTACATTATTATTAGTATCAATTAAAGATAAAGAGTTAGAATCAAATATGAGTTCGTCAATATCATTTGTATCTTGTTCCGTAAATTTCATAGAAAATGATTGGTCAGTTAGAGCTGCTAAATTAATATTTCCAGATGAATCTGTGTTGGTAATGCTTATATTAGAATTGTCACCTTCAAGCTTTAAAACACCGCCGTCAAGAACCATATTTGTTCCAATATTATTTGTAGCCTTTCCATTAAATATGATTTCACCACCTAATACTATATTTTCATTCGTATTATTTATTATAATAAATTCATCGTCGGGATTATCATCTCTTTGTGGTGAGCGTTTTATCAAATAATCGAGATAATCCCCTGTTTCTGTTCCGGTTAGTGTTTTTTCACCACTTGCGGCATTCGTTAGATCTATCGCTGCTTGAACTTCGAGAGATGAAGAATCTATTTTTTCACGATCGGTGGACAAATTAAATCTAACAGTTTGAGCGTATCTCATAATTTCAACTTATTAAACTATAATTATATAAAAAATTTCTTCAATTTCACGCAAGTGTTGTGTAATGGAATAGAAGAATATTGTAATAATTGTGTTTTAATTTTTCGCGAAAGTGTCCAAAACTTTGTCCGCAGAAGCATAAAAGTGAATTATCACCTTTGAAATCAAGTTCAAAACATTGATCTTTATCTGGTGTATAATTTAATCGACCTATGTATGGCTTTGATTGTTTATTTTTATCAAGATAAATAGGCCATTTTGATAATTCTGGGCGATTTATCAAATAAGACACTGTGAATTCGCACTGTTTATTATCCGTATGAAATGGCAAATCAGCATCTTTTACATAAGAAGATAAATATGTATAAGAAGGTTTCAAGGATTTTCCAACAAATTTCTCGACTAATGGAAGCATCTCATAATGCAGCATCCTAGACACCGGATCATTTCTTGTTTTATATCTATTCGACTGACGATCACCGAGAGAATACACACCATTTTCAATATTCGATTTATAATATGATGTAATCATATTGCTAACATCCTCTTTAAACACTGAATCAATATGAATGGGGGTCTTTTCGTCAAACTTGAAATCATTTCTTGCTAAAGTATCCGAATTCAAACAACCATTCGATTTCATTAAATTCATTCCTAAGCTCTTTACCTGATTGAAGTCTTCTTTTACGAGGAAGTCCATCGATTTGTGTCCCCTTGTTGATAACGTATTAGAAGAAATCTTGTGATACACCTCTTTTAATGTATTTGAAAAATCTTCAATTTCTTCTGGTTTTTCTTCAACAACAGGTTGTGGTTGAGGCATTGGACAATTTCTGTTTCGTTCACGAATATATAAATGAACTATCATTGAATTAGAATTACTCTTGTTTTCAATCATCTTTACCATATTTTCATTACGAACATTGCTATTTCCATTGATGTTATTATAAATCAGAATTGATTTCGGTTTCAATTCATATTTTTTATTGAGTCTTGTGAAATTATAATGAACTTCATCAAGAATAATTGATATTGTGATGAGACGTTGTCCCCGCCTTTCCTTTATAAGTCTATCTGATTTAAAGGCATCGTAATGACAATTGTGTGTGAAATTTGAAGGATAATTTACAATATTTAATGTTTCAAATTTATCCAGTGTGTTTATGTAAGTTGCTTTCATTATTTTTTCAATAATATCTTTGTGTTCAGTATTATTGAGCCATTCACTTGATTTTTCATTTATATTTTTTGTATATTTTGATTTTAAAATTTTTACATTTTCATCTGTTAATATATTGGGAAGCACTGATATGTCTTTAACATCTTTAATTTCTTCTTCTTTAATTTTAGGAATTTCTGGATCATAAATGATTTTCTTAAAATCGGATTCGCGAAACCAAAGATTAAACGCATATTTCTCCCCAGAAATTACAGGGCTGCCGCAATGCTCTGAGAGCATATGCTTCTTGTTTGTCCCTTCATGAACATTTGAAAATATTAATAACTTTCCTTTTTCAGCAGGAACATCGATATCAAGACGTGTAAAACGAGTAGAACCTCCTTCTGTAGGGCTGTTAAGATAACAGAGTGCGGTCGTCATTCTTTGTCCTCCAAATTTAAGGCAACGACGCGACTTATCACTCAGATCGTGTTCCCAACTATCGTGGTGATTTTTGTATTCCTGCTCTTTGTCATAATATATAATCTGAAAGGCTTCCGCATTACATAAAGGCAGTCCTACAATTTTTGAAATTTGTTTAGCTACACGCAGTGTTGTTGCATCAAAGTCATGTTTAATCCAACAATTTTTTCCAGAACGACCTTTAGTAGTTACACCACCTTTATCAGAAGATACGAGAGCTGCTTTCAATTTATCTTTTGAAATTTTAATAAAGTGATTACACGTTCTTGTTGTTAAAAAGTCCTTTTTAATTTGAATTTTCGGGTTTTCATGTAAAACATCCATTTTACTTAACAAAATATATTTTTAAACTGTCAAAAACGCACTTTTCGAACATTTAGATTGTGAAAATCACACGTTTTTTTTGAAATTTTATTTGTTTTTCATAATTAAGTATGATTGACGTATATTACCATATATGTGCTCTAGGGAATTGGAAAGAAATTGTGGAATATCAATTTGAAGTTATCGTTAAATCTGGTTTGTTGGCTGCCTGTGATAACATTTTTATTGGCTTTCTCGGTGATAATGTTTCTGATATTAATTTTTTATCAAATCGTTCTTCAAAAATCAAAGTGTTTGCTTTCTCAAATTATAAAGAACATTGCGAAAGACTGACATTAAATGCGATGAGGGAAAAAGTTATTCGCGAAAAAGAAAATAAAAAAATATTCTATTTACATTCAAAGGGCGTCACACGTGATCTTAATGAAGTAAAGCTATGGACTGACATTATGCTGTATTTTCTTGTTGAGAATTTTGAAACTTGTGTTAAATTACTTAATATAGGGGATACTGTTGGTGTAAATGCTGTTAACGATGGAAATTCACATCACAAAATTGATAATGAAACTCACTGCATGTGCTATTCGGGGAATTTCTGGTGGACAAATTCGAATCATATTCGAAAATTACCAAAAATTCCAGAAAATCCTAAAAATATGATACCTAATAATCTGTTTTGGCTAACAGAAAGGTGGCTCTTGTGTAAGCCGGGCAGGTTCATCGAAATTTATAATTCTGGGTACAACCATCTATATAACATTGAGCCTAGTAAAGTTAAAGATTACAAACAAAAGTTTAAGAAAGAATTTTTGGCGTTAAATTATCGTAATCAACTCATTCGTATCCCTTTTCATTGAAATACTTGTGTGAAAATCACAAAAAATAAAAAAGTGTTAGCCACACCTTTTCCAACAACATTTTCACTCAAACTCGATAACAAAATCGAGGCGCTTTAGTGCGTCGTCACGAATCGCTAGGTAATCATTCGAGTAATCGTTGTGATAAATATCTGCATAAAACTGCTTCATTTCACACGACTCGAAACCGTTATTAAAATCAATCCTGGGTGTGTTAACACCATAAAGTGTGCTAACGTCACTTGCGAGCATTTTACCAAACAAAATAGTAGCAAAATTCATATCTCTTTCAAATTTTCAAATTTAAACGCACTTTGTATTGTTGAACTTTGTAAATAATAAGGGAGTTTAAGGTCTTTTTTCTAACATTTTTTAAAAAGTGCGTTTAATTTTGAAAAATTTTATGTATTATGAAGTTATACTGATTAAAATGAAATCTGTTCCTTCTAAAACTGTAATTGATGCCGATCGCGCCGCCCTCCTCAAAATTTTCATGAAAGAAGTTTCAGCTATTGTATCCAAGGATGCTGCGGACAAGGTTCGCGAGGCCGTTGTTGCCAAATCTGCCGAGCTTGCGGTGCCCACTGTTCTCAAGATTAAGAAGGACAAGTCTTTCCGCAAGACATCTGGATACCTTGCCTTTTGCTCGTCTATTCGCGAGAAGAATCGTAAGGACGGTAAACTGTCTTGTAGTGTTCTCGACATCACCCGCAGTGCAGGTGACTCTTGGAAGAAAATGTCTGCGGAACAGAAAGCTGATTGGACTAAGGAGGCCGAGAAACTTTCTGTCGAAGCTAAGAAGAAATTCGACGAGAAGGTCAAGGCAGATTCAGATGTAACTTCCGAAACTATTTCGGCTATGGATCTCCGTAAGCTTAAGAAGGTTTCAGCTGATCTTAAGGTTGCCATCCCCGTCAACTTCAAGACACAGGAGATTCGTGATTACCTTATTTCAAAACTCTAAACGAAACAAAATGAAAATTCCTAAAAAACCTCCTAAAAAAATATATAAAATTAAAAATATCCCGCCTTTTAAATTAAAACTTCTTCAAAATATGTTTAAGAATATCACCAAATAATACGATTAAATTATTTTCTTTCTTGGAAAAACCCCTTTGGACTTTTGTGGAACATTCCAGTCATCCCCATATCTGTTCACAAGTTTTGTGTGAGCGTCGTTAGGGATGTGTAATACGGTTCTCTCCCAATTATATCTTAATAATGGCAAGCAGTTGCTCCAGACTACATTTTCCCAAGAATCAAAATAATCGTATCCTGATACAGACGCCATATAAAAATCAATCGAACAGAACTCGTCTGTCTCCTTTGTTTTAAGTATATTCGTATTGGTTCCGATCGTCATTCCATATTCGATCTCAAAGCCTTTTTCAATTAGTATTTGTTGTAACACATTATAATATTTCTTATTTATGATGATGTCGACATCGTCGTCTCCTGCAATGCACTCGTTTTCCCGAATAATTCCCAGTAAAGTCCCATAACCTATAAACCAATCATCAATCTTTTGTTCGTGTAAAAGATTTGCAAAAAAAGCAAGGGTTCTGTTTAATACTTCTTTTGTTGCGTTATTTCCACCCATTTTATATATTAATATAATATAATTATGACCAAAGATACGCAATATTGGAGTGAGTTTTATAAGAAAACACAATTAACACATGATTCTTCTGATTTTTGTAATTTCATTCTTAAATTTTTTGAAAAATCCAATATTATAAATACCGTTCTCGATTGCGGGTGTGGTAGTGGTCGCGATTCAAGAAAATTAGATGAAAAGTATATTGTTACTGCGATTGATAATTGTGGCGTTTTGCCTTTAAACGAAGGTTCTTCGGATATTGAATATTTATGTGACGATTTTGTTGAATTTCCAAAAGATGATTACGATTTAATATATTCACGATTCACATTTCACAGTATAACCGACCAAAAACAAGAAGAGTTTATAAAATCTATTAAAAAATCAGGACAATATTTAGTAATCGAAACAAGAAGTAATAAATCAAAAGATATTCAAGAGTTCCATGGGAAGAATCACTACAGAAATTATACGGATTTATATCACATTCAAAACTTACTCGCAAAAAAAAACAATTTCGAAATTTTATATTTGGTTGAATCGAACAACTTCGCGATTTATAAAGATGAAAACCCGGTGTGTATTAGGGTAATTGCAAAGAAAAGGTAAAAAAGTATAAAAACGTCATATTTCAAATTTCATACTTAGAAAGATGTGTTGCAATTTTTACAACAGTAAATGTATTTAACTTCTTCTGAATCATACTTCATGAAAACTACCTTATCATCAGTTTTACAAGAAGGACATTCCTTTTTGATAGCTGGTAATGTCTTGTCTTCATAAACAAAATCGTTCACGAATACTTCCTTATACAGTTCCTTATTCGGAACATACTTCTTTTCTAAAAGACTAAAGGGTTCTGTAATTTCTTTGGTGTTACCACAAGTTTTACATACAAGTTCTAGCTTTTCATCGTTTCCTACAATTGAGAATAAGTTGTCGCAATTAGAACAAAAATTCATGATACTTATTACATTAAATATATATTTTTTTTCAAAACATTTTTCAAAAAATGATAAGGAATTTTAATGACGTTTTGTATAATTTAGTTGTGTTCATCACAATTCCTAATAGAAATAGTTATTTTGAAAGTTTAAATTATATAACCAATTTTTTTACCCTCAAATAATATATTTGTATCAACTACTTGATATATTTTGTTCGATTTAGTTATTTTAAATTTCGTTGGCTTTTTTAATTTTTCAAGTTCATTTTTTAACTCTTCATTTTTCATTTCAAGTTTTTTTATAATTTCTGACTGGTCGAGGTGAAGTTCTGCGTAATTTTCTCTATCTGGTTCAATACTAGTTGTCGTTTTATTATATTCAATTCTATCTATTTTATCTTCAATTCTAGACACGATGTCCATTATATTATTCATATTACGTTTGCGAGGAGGACGTTTGCGAGGAGGACGAGATTGTCTGTACTGTTTAGAAAAATTAATAAATTCAATGTCATTAATATCTACAATTTTATTCTTTTTTAAACTAGAAAGTATTCCATATGCGGTCCTCTTATGAATTTTACATATTTCAAGCAAGCTAAGTTTTTTTTCTTTGTACAATATTCTCAATTGTGATATTTCTTCTGAATACCACGGAAATCCATGTCTTGTATCATCAATATCTTCAAAACCTAAAAGTTTTTCTTGAACCTCATCATTCATTATAATTCAAAATACTATTTACTTACAAATTTATATATTTTTTTTCAAAACATTTTTCAAAAAATGATAAGGAATTTTAATGACGTTTTGTATAATTTAGTTGTGTTCATCACAATTCCTAATCAAGCACATTTGGTTAATCGGATTTAATATATTCCATACAATATTTTATGAAGTCGAAATAACGATACACACTACCAGCGGATTGTGCTATAAGAAATAGAAGATATTCAGTATGATTAATTCTAACATCTTTGTACGTTTTTCCTTTATGTTTTCCATCTACAAATATACAATTGTCCAATTTAATTTTTGAAATAATGTTGTCCATACTATAATATTGTAATATTATCAAGATTAGTGTTATTTTTTTCAAAACATTTTTCAAAAAATGATAAGGAATTTTAATGACGTTTTGTATAATTTAGTTGTATTCATCACAATTCCTAATAGAAATATTTAGTAATTTTTATGTATGTTGTTTGTAATGGACACCGAAGTTATTGTAAATTTTAAAAAGTGTATTTCAAACAAAGAGGACGAGCTGGAAAAGAAAACCTGTTTTGTGAAAAAGGAAAAGAAGAAAACTCTAAAAAAACTTCGAAAAAAAAAGAAAACAAAACGGAAAAAAATTAAGAAACTTCCTATGTTTGAAAAGAAAAAAATGTTGAAAATGTCAGGAATTTTCAAAGAAACAGATTCGATTCCAGATGATCTCGTTGATGTTGTATTTGAAGCGGTTGTATAAATAATTTGTAAAAAATTTATATTCTTATATTAATAAGTATTGATGGATTCGTCTGATTCATCAAAAAAAACAAGAAAAAATAAAAATAGAAATAAAAAAACTAGACGTCGTGCTAAATCGAATTTCATTACAAATATTTTGAATTCACACGATAAAGCGAAATTTGTAAAATATGATCCTAAAATTGATATATATAAGTTGACAGATCGCGATAGAGAAATAATAAGACGATTTAGACAAACTGATGATAAAGTTGAAACTGGTTTAGAAGATGATACGGATAATATAAAAATCGTCGAACCCGCAAAAAATTTAAAACCCGAACTTCAGGCTCGATTTTTTCCAAAAGGGCAAGTGGTGTATCCTCCTGACAATGATAAAGAAGATGATAAAGATGACCCTGTCGACTGGAATAAATACAACGAACCAATTTTAAACGCTAGATTTTCGAAACAGTGGATCACGGAATCTATAGATACGCCAATTGATCCACCGAATGATTCACCGATTGAACCACCAATTTTTGAAGATAAAGACACGTCGATGTTAAAAGCGAAGTTTTTGAAAGACACGTCGATGTTAAAAGCGAAGTTTTTGAAAGACGGGAAAGATGGGGAAGGGGGAAAAGATGGGGAAGGAAAATTTTTGAAAGCTAAATTTTTAAGAAGAAGTGTTGAAGACGATGACGATTTTGATCCTGACAGTGACAGTGATTATGATAGTGATTATGATAGTGAATATGATAGTGATGGTAGTGATATAGATTCGATATGTGATGATACGGAAAATATTTACAAAGCCCCATATGTTATATCTGATAAGGAATGTAAATGTATTTGTGATAACGACAACGCTTTCAAAACAAATCAAAATTATCGGTATAAAAAGAAGGAAACAGACAACACCTTTTTCAATCTATCGGATAGAATGAAATATGTCAAATTGCCTCAAAATCAACAGCAAAATTATTGGAATAGTGTGAATAAAACAAACGCAATTCACGAAAATTATCTGAACACTCATTTTTTCAACAAATAGGTTTGTGATGAACACAAACGCAAAACTCACAAAACGTCATTAAAATTATTATATATATATATGTAATAACAATGAAAAAAACTGCTATTGTTATTAAAACAGTATCTGAACCTGAACCTGAAACTAAACCTGAAACTAAACCTGAAACTAAATCTGATAAAAACACAAAGTCAATTTTAACAACAACCGAAATACTTATATGTTATACATTATCAATATTTATGTTCGTTTTTTCTGTTTATTATTTTAAATATTTATACAAAAAATTTGACAAATTAACATTAATTCTACTTATCTTTTTTAATATAACTGTTATTGTTCTTATTCCAATTTTGGTTATATTGTATTACATAGCAAAACCTATATATAAAAAAAGATGTGAAAACTCAACTAAAAACGTAAATTGTGATGCTTATACCACGTTAATCTTAAAAGCTAAATCTGAAGAAGCATTACCCTATATCGCCTTTCCTTTCTGGATTATATCATTTGTGACATTTTTAATTAGAATCGTTAACAAATAGGTTTGTGATGAACACAAACGCAAAATCTTCAAAACGTCATAAAAATCCCTTATAAAATTTCTAAAAATGTTTTCAAATCTTTTGTGTATAATTTTCATAATTATAAATTTATATTTATACATTATGGCAACTTTAATCAATGGTATTGTTTCGATTTTAAAATCTCTTGAAAACCCTTATTTGGAATACAATCGTCCTGAAAATATGACTGAATACACCCAAATTATTGAAGACGGACATTACATATACGGAACTCCTCATATTACAGACGACAATGTAAGTCCTATTTGTCCTTATGATGTTCTGCTTGTTGCATTAGATGAAAACGGAAATAAACTTAAAATGAAAAATCCATATTACATAACACCTTTTGGTGATAAGTATAGAATAATAAATGGAAAACAAGGAAAGGTTACTGAAAACGAGTGTAAGCAATATAAACTTATATTATCTGATTACTCTCCACGATTATTTTACCCACATCATTTACAGCTTTGGTCGTATTATTCTAATCTCAATTGGACGGAGTTTTGTAAAAATAAAAAAAATCCTTCAAAGAAAAAAAAGGGAAATGCCGAAGTCGACCATATCCTACAAGGACATAAAAGATGTCATTTTAAGTTTCTGGAAGCAGTTACACACGATGAAAATATTCATCGTAGTAAAATGTCATCAAATGGTCAAAATGCTTCTAAACAAGCAGGTATATCAAATGGAAAACCATTTCATATTTGGATTGATGGAAACAAGGTTGTTGATGAAAACAATATTGACAAAGTATTTGAAACAACACCGATTGGTTCGGAATATTTGAAGCAGGAGTATGATATTACTATTAGCGATGGGAGTATTCGTAATTATATAAGAAGTAAGGGAGTATTTGTAAGCAGTGACAATCGCAAACTACAATTTGATTATACCGAAGAATACAAAGAAACGCTTAACAACTTACCTGGTGAAATCTGGAATAAACCCGATGAATGGAAACATAAAGGAGAAATTGAAAATATCTACAATGATAGTTATCATATTCCTCCAAAAGCCATATCAAATTTGGGATATATATTAGATGGAATGGGGAAAAGAACAAGAGGGACTCAATGTAAAAACGCAGAAGGAAATCTTATAAATTCCAGTGTGTTTAATGGTGTTTTCGTTCATAAACTTGTATGGCTCGCATTTTCTGATGAACCGATTGGAGATCTGGATATAATGCACAATAAAGAAGATGATTCTAATGAAAAAGATGAAAATGGAAACTGTATTAGATATTCAAATGCGTTCAACACATTGAGACTTGGAACATGCGGAGATAATATGACTGAAAAAGGAGAAGATAGACAACGCAAAAAAGAGCGAGACCCTAAGAATGAATTCATTGTGAAAGACCCGAATGGTGTTGAAATAATGCGTTCTCATTATGTTCCGGATTGTTTCAAAAGACTTTGTGAAACATACACAAAAATCACTTTTAATGAAAGTGCTATTCGCAAATGTCTCAATCCAGATACGGGTGATAAATATCACAAAGGCGTCACATTCGCGTATGTTCTACCTCGTCCTGTTCCTGTATTAGAAACTTGAAAAATCTAAAAAAAGTATTACACATTTTGTGGAATACATTTTTTGTATTATTTACTTCAACACTTTTTTCATCTGAGTTTCAAGAACATCCAAGTCAGTTTTCCAAAGGGTTTTAATTGGGGTTTTGTCAAGATTGTCGAATTCCTTTTTCTTATCGGTGAACTCGTCGTCAAGCTTCTTAATTTCGTCGGTCGTAATCTTAAATATAGCAATATTGATTAGATAGTTGAAACTATCATTCACTTTGTCAAACTTCATTTTTGTAAGTGTATCAATCAACTCCTTTTTGTTTAATTTTCGAACAATAATCTCATCTTTGATTACAGCATTCAAGAAACGTACCTTATTTTCAAGCAAATTCATCTGACATTTCAACTCGTTTAGAAGATTTTTCTTTCGTTCTCCATACAGACGCAACCTTTCAACATAAAATGAATCGATGATTTCAGTAGTAGTTTTGAATTTTTTAATAACGGCATCACAGCCAAATAGGTGCATGTTTGTCGTGCTAATCTTACTTGTTAATTTGAAAATTTTTTCAATATCATTACACAAAACGTCTTTTTGTTTTGAAACTTTCTTGAGAAGACTTTGAAACACAATTGGTTCGAACTCAATTTCAAAATGAACTGATGATTCTGTTGACTGGGAAACGAAACCCTTAATTCCTTGGAACGGAACATATTTTTTATCGAGTTTCTTTTTCTTTTCGTTCAAATTCTGGATTACATCGTCAATAAACACTTTGAATTCATCAATCGATGTTCCAATAGGAAGCTCTTCAATTAGTAAAGTCTTGTAATTCAATTGTCGATATTTGCCTTTCGTTACGAAATTATTACCATCTTTTACAATTTTCCCCTTAAACCCATTATAATGTGGCGTAAGTTTATCGACAGGCTTATCTTCGAGCTTGTTTCTAATTTGTGATACAATGTCATATGGGTTGAACATTGGAATACTTGTCGAATAGCCAGTTCCAATTCCTTGAGCACCATTGACAAGGATCATGGGAATAATCGGGGCATAATAAGTTGGTTCGATCGGCAGACCATCGTCTTCAAGCCATTCAAGTGCTGCTTCATCCGAATTAATGAACAGGTTGTTTGTAATAGGAGAAAGACATGTGTGAATGTAGCGAGCACTTCCGTGATCTTTGCCATTGTGGATGCGAGAGCCGAACTGACCGTTAGGTGCAAGTATGTTCAAATTATTCGAACCAACAAAATCCTGTGCAAGTCCCACGATCGCTCCTTGAAGCGACGCCTCTCCATGATGGTAACCGGCGTGCTCTGACACATAACCGGCCAACTGTGCGACACGAATTTCTTTAACAAGTTTTCGCTTTAAAGACCCAAATATAATTTTTCTCTGCGACGGCTTCAGTCCGTCCATAAGATGAGGAATCGAGCGATGCACGTCATAATTTGAGAAATGAATGAGTTCCTTGTCAATAAATTGTTCACAAGTTACTTCAATTTGTTCTTCGTCAATAATGTCATCTTTGTCGTATTTTGTTAGCCATTTTTTGCGATCATCTGCTCGTTCTTTGTTAAACGCTTTGTCGAGGGCGTCTTTTGAGTTGTCATTCGAATTGAAATTTTGAAGTGACAGCTTCTTAAAATATTCCTTAGCTTCTTTCGTGCTGGAAGTCGCTAGACCTTTGAAATATTTAGTATTAAATGATTCTGATTTTTCAACGGTTTCTTTCCATTGTTCGAATTTCTGCAGAGAATAGAACACTTCCTCTTTCTTCCCTTTTGTTGCTTTAATAATCGGAGTTTGGAAGACAGAAACAAAATTCTTACTCAAAAGATCAGGCCAGAAAGTGTCCACCCAATTTAGAATCAAGCCTTTAATATGACTTCCATCAAGATCCTGATCTGTCAGAATAATGATCTTTCCGT
>Ga0257110_1000380_pt1 | contig 22394 bp, 22 predicted proteins | sample LP_taG_7_FD_190184 | JGI IMG/M metagenome (GOLD analysis project Ga0257110, IMG submission 190184) | Marine microbial communities from Northeast Subartic Pacific Ocean, Canada - LP_J_2015_P26_10m | ecosystem: Environmental > Aquatic > Marine > Oceanic | place: Canada: Northeast Subartic Pacific...
AAAGGTGGTAGTGATGGGGATGATGATGGTAAAAAAGCTTCTGATACTGCTGCTCCTGCTGATGCTATAGATAGTACTACTAATGCTGAAAACACTACTGTTACTAATGCTGAAAACACTACTGCTACTAATGCTGAAAACACTACTGGTGCTGCTGTTGGTGCTGCTGCTGCTAATGCTGAAAACACTACTGCTGCTAATGCTGAAAACACTACTGGTGCTGCTGTTGGTGCTGCTGCTGCTAAAGGTGATGATAGTGAAATTGATTTAAAAAAGTTTTATGATGATTTAATAAAACGAATACTCAAAGAAATTAATAATATTTGCAAGGAAGAAACTGAAGAAAAACGCAGAGAAATGCTTGAAAATGCGATCATGGGTAAAACAGAATAAATTCTATAAACACATATAGTCTATATGCTATATGTTTTTAACATCCAAATGGTGTTGAACTGTTTTTATCATTATTTTTATCTTGAAACTCTACATCAATTGGTTCACAATTATCGGTCATTTTCGCAATATATTCTGAACTATCAAGTGGACCTACCTTTTTAGTTGTTGTATCAATATCATTTCCGTGGGGTGTATTCCATCTGTGTTTAAACATATTATTACACTTAGTAGCACATTTATACGGTTCTACTTGTTTTGGTATACATTCACGTGTTTTATTAATAGCCTCTTTTGTTTTACGACTAATGTAATCTGTTTGACTATTTAAATTGTGATTATCATCTGGTTTCACACTAACTAACATTCCATTCTCAACCGCTGCAGGACGTCTTACCCAACGATATTTTGTGTCCAACATACCAGGTGTAGATAAAACAGATCCTTTTATTACAGTATTATCATTTGTTGATGTAACGGGAGGAATAATCATTTGATTATTATATGTTCCACAGCAACCACCGTGACCTCTTGCGGCGCCACCACGCATTGGTGTTTTTGGTATTGATCTTGATAATGATGTTTGTCCAACCCATCCTTGGTTACGATATCCACCATTTATAGAAAATTGTGATTGTCCCACGCTCATATTATTATATTTAGCAGCAGTTTTCTTTTTTAAGGCAACTATAGACATTATTATATATATATTCATTGTGAAAATATATATCTCGAAAAAAGACACTTCCTAAAGTCCTTTCATGTTATATAAGTATTCAAATACGAGTGAAAAAGACCAGTTATTACCATTTAAATTAATTACATCTCCGTGGTCATTTAATAATTGAATGCGTAATTTTGTGATATTTACAGGACCAAAATATTTTCTATCATTGTCTTGTAATGTACCGCCATATTCTGTAAATACATCACCTTGTTTCAATCCAGACACTTTTAATGGTATCATAGCAAACATATCTTTTACATAAGGTGGATCTGAATACAATTTTGTTGAATTTATGATCACATTCTCTTCTTGTATTTTATTCGCAGCAAACAATTGCTTTTCAGTTAAACCCATACCCGGTTGTGATGAATTAAATATGGAAGATTGATTTTGTTTTGTTAAAGGATCACATACGCGCGTTGCACTACTTGAATATGATGGTTTTTCTGCATTAGGGTTATTTCTTACACCCGTAATAAGCCCGTCATTTAAATGATTTTGTGTAAAATCGTCTACAATTAAATACAAATTTTTAAATAAGTATAAATCTAAACAAGTATCTCCTTCAATTGTTACAATATTTGTACTAGCATCCACTTTATAATTGTTTGAATCGGAATATAAACTTGTTGTTGCTACAGTTGAATTTAAATCAAATTGTGGATGTGTTCTGAATCCTAATAACCATCCAATGGTAACATCCCAGGTTGTTGTTTGAAACGAGTTTGATGTAATAGATTTAACATTTTGCGTCGTTGTATCTTCTTCGTTATAGAATGATAAAACGTAATCATCTGCGGTATACTTTTGGTTTATAGACAATTGAAATACCGAGTACTCTATACCACGATCAAATGTAGAATAAAGAATTGAATTTGTTGTTTGCTCATTATTACGTAATTTGATATTAATCGCATTATATAATCCATAAATGTTATAAATACCATCAGGTACGCTAATCTCAATTTTTTTCACACCACTTGAATCCGTCAAACCTTTTACACTAGATTGAGGTGTGAAAAAAATGGAATTATTTTGTAGTTCTTCAGAGTCTATTAAAATAGTTTTACTTATATCATACATTATATCTCGCGAACCTATAATCTCACGCTGTGTACTATTTAAACTATAGCTTACGTCTGTAAATCCTAGTAATGCATTCCACGAATTTCCAGTTATACCTGGATTAGACGATTCATTATAACTTAATAATACATTTCCTGAACTATCAAGCGTTCTTTGTAGACTATATCGCTCATTACCTGATATATCATAATAATCATTTTCATAACTTGTATATGGCGTTGATGTTGCATTATTACTTGCATCTATTGTAAAATCTGATAATTCTACTTTATAATCATCTTGTGTTATTTTATTTAATATACTGTATGTAAATGTTATTGTATTTTCTGTTATTGTTACTATAGACTGTGACATATTTAATCCATATAGACTGTTACCACTCGCATCATCTTCTCCCTGAATTCTAGAAAAAATATCATTTATTATTCTTGTTAATACATCTGGTGTTCTATATGCACCAGACGGGAATATAATTTCATAACCATTACCATAAAGATTATTTACCCCAGCTAATCCACCCACTGTCCCGGGTTTTACAACAATTTTATTGTTTGTTCCATCTATTGTATATGGAAACTTTGAATTATTACCACTTTGTACATAAGGTAATTTATTACCACTACCATCATCATTAAAACCAGTCAATACATTAGACACACCATTAGATATATCTATGCTATTTTCAGCTAATACACTTCCGGAAGCTGTGTTTGCAAAATCACTAAAAAAACTACCAGATATATCTAATTCATAATCATATTGATTAAAATAAGTTAACATATCAAACTGTATCCTTGAACGTTTTATACCTACATCGTAAAAAGCTTTTGCTTTTACATATCCATTAAGTATTTGAACACCATTTTCATCACCTATATTTCTTAATTTTGTATTTATTTCTGAATTCAAATAGTTCGTTTGATTATTATAAATACCAATATAATCATTTAAAATATATCCTTCACTATTACCTGTTGCCGTAGAAGTATCCAATCTTATTATTCTGTTATTAAATGAATTATCATAACCTTCTTTTATGCATCGTAATTTTAATATTGGCTTCGAAACTATATTATATCTACTTTGTATTGGAGTAATTTCTGATTTTAATGAATTTGGCGATGTAAATGCTACATCATTGTCAAACAAAAAACATGATTGTTGTCCTTTCCATAAAGGTCCACCCCAATTTATATTTTTATCTTCATTCGATAAACCAGTGAACACTGCATTTTCATCTGGAAAAACAAGAGCTACTTTGGAATTTTCCTTCTTAACAGTTGTTTCACGATTTAATAAAATCATCATCTGAAATCTTTGCATTGTCGTAATAGTTTCATTACTACTAGCGTCTAAACCACTATTATATGATATATCAAATTGATGTAAAAATGCATTATTACTTAAAAAATTATTCGACAACAGGGACCTATTTATTAATTCAAGTAATGTTGAACGTGTATATAAACCAGATACATCTCCAAAATCAACACGTATTGTATCTAATATAATTGAACTTGAATCATATAGTCTTGGACCATCATAATTATAAATAGTAAAGAAATTATTACCTACAATATTATTAGATGCATCATCTATCACAAGATAAAATACTGCATTTGGATCAAATGGATTATATTCTAATGTTGAAGGCAATGTTGTACCGGTTCCAGTTGATACGCGTCCTGTAATAGATAGTGAATCTTGAAAATTTGAATAAATACTTTCAAGTGAATATGCGTTCGATACACCTGTAGTAACTGTAATTATATCAGCATTTGAACTTTGAAATCTCGGGATAACCATATTAGCAAACCCCATAAATCCAGGTATTGTGTTTTGTCTTACGCGATTATCAAATGCATTTGTAATTTCACCAAAATATAAATAAAAATTTGTTTCATTATAAATTTGTTGAATATCTATTGTAAATGTTACTTTAGATGTTGTTGTATCGTGTGTAATTGCTGTTGTACCAAAATCTATATCTGTATTTTCTGCCTTTACTTGTTGTATACTGGTATTTAATGCCGCAATAAGACCTTCTGTATCATAAGATCCTGCTGGAATTTCAAACTTTAAATCATAAAATCCGATTAAACCGTCTACATTTCCTAATAATTGAAAATAATTCGCATTGTATACATTACTTATATTGTACCACGTATAAGGTATACTTACTGAATGTAATCGTAATGCTACTACATTATTTAAAACTTCTGATAAATTTATAATATAATCAGTCGATGACGGATAATTTCCATAATTTCTAAACTGACTATCTAACTGTAATACTCTCTTTTGTGTTTCTTTTAATAAAGGATTAAGTTTACTCCCAGTATATTCCAATGTTGTTGTTTGAACCAAAGAACTATCTTTTTGTGCATCTTTATTAAATACTTCATTTTTTTTCTCATTATTTTGCTCTTTTTCTTGCGTTTCCATTCCTTCAATAATTATATTGTCGTTTTCTTGTTGTTTTTCGTTATTTTCAAAAAAATAACTGTATGCATCTTCAAAAAAAGATTTTATTTTACTTGCTTCATCTTCCTTTAATTCATCATATTTTTCTATTGTATATAATAATTTTGCTTCTAATTCTCTATCCGTTGGATTATTTAAATCTAACATTTGAAATAATTCATCTTCGCTATATTTTTCAATATTATATAACTCTTCAATTTCTTTATTCATTAAAAAGTCTGTATAGTTTTCGTTTATATTATTTATTATCATTTTCATTTTTTTAACATTTCTTTTTTAAACATCTCTTTTATATATTCCACTAAATCTAAATCTTTACTTTTCTTTACTTTAAACAGTCTGTCTACTGGAAACCCTTTTATTCCCGGTAGTTTCTTTTGATGTCCCGAACCATAAAAGCATAATTGATCAAATAAATCAAATATAAATTTATCTTCTTCACATACATCGGATCTATCTATTCTATATTTACCTAGATACGCATAACGATTATAATTATCATCGTTGTAAATCCTATATTTTTTAACATGACATATATTTGCGACCATTCCTATTCCTAATATTTTATTTTCACTATTATTCATCTCCAATACAAACATTACCGATTTTTCTTTGAATTGTCCATTTACTTGATCAGGTGTTCCATAAATACAACCAAAAGAACTGTGTTGTTTTCGAAATTCTTCATTTTGTTTCCACGTTTCACTATTAAAGCGAGTTGTGACTATATGTTGTTTTAATCCATTTACATAATCACGATATTCTGGATGTTGTCGTAATTCATCTCTACGTTTTTTTTTCGATTTATAATTGCTCATTGTTTGATATTTATTACTAATATTAATATGGACTTATTATTCAATTTTGTTTATTTATCAAATTTATTATTCTTTTATATATAAATGAATAATGATTATACACCTTCCCAGTCCCCAGATAGTCTTGATTTAGAAAACCCACCTGATACAAATATTATTGTTCGATCTGAAGAAATAGATGACTTTTATGAAAATGAAATGAATACCAAATTAATTGAAATTAAAAATAATTTTATTGATAATGTACCTGATTATAATAATGAAGCCAGCTATCATTATATAGGTACGAATAGCCCTTTAACAATTTCTTGCGATAATAGTGATAATGAAGAAGAACATTTCAAAGAAGCCACATATGAAGATATTAAAAACTCTCTTGATAAATATTTTGACGATACCGAGACCCAAATATCAAATGAATTAGATATTTTAATTACTTACATGAAAGGTCAAAAAAATCTTTTTATAGAATCTTATCTTGTTAGTCAAAAAAAATTAAATATGTTAATGATTCCTTCTATTTTAATGACTACTGCTGTTACTATATTCGCACCTATGTTTCAAAATCAATCATGGAGTATAGGACTTATTTCTGGATTAAATGCATTGACCGCTATGATTATTGCTATTATTAATTATCTTAAACTCGAAACCTCTACACAAACGTTTTATAATACCGCTACACAATACGACAAATTAGAAACTTCTCTTGAATTTGTAGCTAGTAAACTTATCTTTATTGAAAATAATGAAGAAAAAAACAAAATTATTTTCGACAAATTTCAAGATGTTGAAACCAAAATTCACGAAATAAAAGAATGGAATACATTATTTATTCCCGATGAAATCAGACGTTTATTTCCGATTATTTGTCATATAAATATATTTTCTTTTATAAAACGCATTGAGAATAACAAAAAAATATTAATTTCTAGATTCAAAGATGTTAAAAATGAAATTCGATATATTTTACATCGACCTAACCATAAACATAATGCAATTCGTATTAAAAAAAGAATGGAATGTTTAAATTTACAAAAAGAAAAATTAAAAGAAGAATTATCACATTACCGCAACGCGTATAGCTATATTGACGAAATTTTTACAATTGAAATTAAAAACGCACAAAATTATTCATTCTTTTCATTTTTTAAAAGACCTCTAGAAACATGCAATCAAAATAATCCTATTGTAGATAAATATATTCATTGTCTTACCAATCAACGCTGATTAAACGCCAATATTCAAAGTCGTTGTATGCTATCTTTAATGTTATCCCATTATCTGTATTATATTGTAAATACGTCCCATTTTTACTATATTTATCAACAATTAACCGTATTACAACCTTTTTATATTGTTTATCATTTCTGAGTGGTCGTTCTATAATACTTTGAATCTGTCCAAACCCACATTTATCTACCGTACTTCGTATAAATCTTTTTGTAAATTCTTGTTTTATTCGCGGTATACATAGTGTTTTAATCTGTTGTTTCATATATATTTTGTTATAATTGAAACAGTATACATATTGTTTCAATTTTATATTTTAACTTTACTGTGCTGTACCGTGTAACTTTAAATTTACCTTTCCATAGATAAGTATATTAGTCATTTTTATATTCTAAATTCGCGCTGTTACGATACATATATATTCTTTATTTCTTCTTTATATTTTTTATCGTTTATTATAAAAATTTTGTTTTTGCTTATAATTTATAATGGATAATTCTATGGATACACTTGATCTCGCATGGACCGATGAATATTTTCGCACAACAGAAGGAGGAATAACATACGAACCCGAATTAATGGATAAAATAACCATTAAAATTGTATATACAAATGTTGAAAATGAAATATTTCATACCATCGACAAAGAAGTAAAATTACATATCGATAAAAACGAAAGTCTTCTTCATGAAAAAGATTTAATCAAACTTATCCGAAATTATCGCGATTTTGATAATAAACGTTATAAATGCGACAGTATCGTTAAATATTTTATTAATACCGACCCACAAACAGTTATCGATAATATAGAAGATAAAGATTTTCAATTTAAATCCAGTGATTGTTTTTCTAGTTTTGATATACCCAAAACCATATATTTTACTCCTTGTTTATTTATTTTTCATTCTATTAATACAATTTATATTCTTTTTCGCGAATTGATTTTAGTCAATTCACCCAATTCTTCTGATTCTCCTGTTTCTATTCTCAAAAAATACAAAAATAAGGTCACAAAACGTGTTAGAATTTCTGAGGATTTACCTAGTTATTCTTCTACACGCAAAACAAGAAAACGTTAGTGAAAACTACTTAATAAATAATTGATTTAATTATGTAATGAACTATCCTTCCCTAGAAATTTTGACCACGTGTGACCAAATTAAAACACGTATTGTAGAGTTACGTAATCATATTATTCGAGACGATTTTACAAATTCACAAATTATTACAGAACTTACAAATGATTTCAAATCTATTCTTTCTATTATTCGATATTCGATATGTAAAAATGGATCTTATGTATCAATGGATATTATAAAACAGGCTGAATACATTTCCTTACTGGAAGATTTATTTTGTTTTGTCTCTTATGTTCGCGATATACATATTGGACTCGGTATTAGAACTCTTTCTTATAGCTTTATTTCTATTTTATATAATTATTTTCCTGAATTCACCGAAATATTTATAATACACTTATTACACGATGAACATTCTACTCGTTCAATTGGTTCTTGGAGAGATACAGTTGGTATATGCAATTATGTATATAAAACGCAAAAAGACCATTCGATTATCGATTTTTTTATTAAAACCATCAATAAAACTCTTTTTGAAGATCTACAACATTTTAATAAAACGGGTCATTGTAAAACAAATATTTCTAAGTGGATACCTAGGGAAAACTCATCAAAAAAATGGTTGTTTTATCTTCTCTCGATACAATGGTGCGAAACATATCATTCATATTTATTTAAACACTGCAAAAATATAAATTCTAGTATTCGTGCTAAAAAAAAATGTTATATGATTTATCGAAAAATGGTATCTCAATTATCTCGTTCACTTAATATTACTGAATTAATTATTGCTGATAAAAATAAATTTACTATTCATTTTAATAGTATTCCAATTAATTCTCTTTTTAAAAATTGGTTTGTATTATTCAATACATCAAAAGATATGAACACTTTATATAAAAACTCCAAACACCATTTACTTATGGCTGATTCGTTGAGTGAACAAATTAAAAAAAATAAACTCCCTATATATCGATCTACCCCTTTTTACGTAAATTATCATCATTTTCCGCAAGGTATTGATAAAATTGTATCATTTATGTCCCATTGTTCACAACTTATTTATCATTATCAAAAAAGGCACGATATTGAAGACTTTATTTTTACAGTTACTCAATACGAACGAATTTATGATAATATCTCCATATTAAACTGCTTATGGGAGAAAATATATGAAAAATGGTATCGTATATCAGATGTTGATAAACAATCTGTTGCTATTATTAATATAGATATAACCTCTCTACAAGATCCGATTTTTTATCGTGCCGTTTCACGAGCTTGTTTTATATCACAAGCTTCAAATATTAATCGTATCTTGTTTTGTGCACACGTTCCTATATGGATTAATTTGCAAAACTGTGAAAGTCTTTACTCGAAAATTTCTCATATTTATCAATCTCTTGAAAATGAAATTTTAATTAATACATCATTGGAAAATAGCCTTCAAATATTAGGTTCTTCTCAATTATTTACACCCATCATTATTAATCAAAATGGGTTCTGTTACAATTATAAGCACGAATCTACTTTTAAAGATTGCTTTGATATTTTTAATAATCCTCGTTATAAAAAAATACAAGATTCATTTGAAAATAATGTACATTTAATTAATAAACAATTTACAGTCGATCTTTAAAATACATTATTGTCGTCACTAAAATGTATTGTCTCATACCTATTTTTATTATTCAAAATAACCAATTCCAGAAGATTATTACAAGTTATATTTCGTATACGATAATATCCTTTATTCTCATAGTCTCTCACTTTGCACTCATATGGTTTTTCAAATAAAATCGAGTCAAGTGTGGCTTCTCTTATTACTATATTTGTAGCTCCACTCACTGTTTCGTTTATATCTTTATTGAAATATTCATAAGTAAACACATTATTATCCCCCCATTTTCCAGACATAAGATTCTTTATAAATGGTATGTTTTCTACAAATTGTTTTGTGCATGCAATACGTATACCGTAATAAGGAAACAATAGACAGACAGTTTCTTTATTATGAACAAAATTCAATTTATTCTCTGAAATAGTCGTTCCAATATAATCCAATAGTTCATTTACGAACAAACTATTTGCTATAAATGTTTCATCTACATTATATTTTACACGAAATTGTTTTTCATATGTTTCAATTGAATCCTTTTTTTTATCAATTGATTCCGACCAATATTCTGATAATTGTTCGTACAAAGTTAACGTTTTACTCATTGTATGTATTTTTGATTATTTATATTTATAATAATATATAAGCAATCAATTTTATTATTATGCCTTGTGATAGTGCATATATAATGCTTTATTATCCATTTGACCGATCTCCAAAAAAAATAAATTGGTGTTATTTTTTTGGAAAAAAGAGGACATATTCTTGTGATTCTACGGCATCTACCGTTATCGCTCAACACAATTAAGCTTTTTTTCTTATTAATTCTTTTTTTATAATACCATTTGTTTCTGCTATTGTTCTTGCCTCCGATATTTTTTTTCTATTTCCATTATCTTTTAGTAATAATGAAAATTGCGCTACACGTTCTTTATGGTCTGTCTTTTTTATTCTCGAAAATATTTTCGACAACACTTTGTTTGTATCTTCTGGTATTTTTCTTTCATTGGGTATAGATAGAATCGTTGTTTTCAATTCTTTTACATAATTTTTTAAAAATCCATCAGATTCACTCTTTGATAATTGCACCAATCCTGATATATCTAACTCCATTAAATACATTACCGATAAACCATAGTTATCCCACGTGTTACTTGTCGATATTAACGTATTCCATATTTCCCTCCATGATTTCGTTTTTAACTCTTCTACCCATTTTACCATTTTTTCTTTGTATACAGCTCTATCCTCCTCACTAAAAATAGACATTTTTAACACAGTGTTGTTTTCTATATAACGGTTTAATATAATCCTTAATGTTGTTTTTTCTTTCTCGTCTAATGGTTTTCTCTCTTTTTCTTCGTCAATTAGTAGTTTTATATTTCCATCTTTGTCTGATATAGATAAATTTCGTGATACATGGGATAGTAATATTATTTCAAAACACCACGGTATATAATAATCTACTGCAATTCCAAATGGGTTTTTTGATTTCTTTGTTTTATATTTATCAATATTCAATAAATCTTTCGCAAAAGATAATCCATAATCTATTATTACTGGTCGTTTTTCTCGAATCATTATATTGTTGTATTTAATATCTAAATGCAATACATTTGAGGTATTTAATACTACCAAACTCTGTAATAGATACAAATGTGTATTAATTACTTCTTTTATATACATTTCTGATCGTTTTTCCGTATTTTTATCCGTTTTTATAATATCTTGTAAATATTCACTTATTGATTCTTTTCCTGCATATTTAATTTTATTTGATACTAAATTCATTTTTTTGTCTGTTTGTAACATTTTACACTTTTCTACCCCTCCTTTTCCTATTTTTCCTACAGTAATTGGACACGTTTCTATTATTCCTGAAAAACGTGTTGATTTTGGTAACTTTTTTCCTATTTCTATCTCATTATGCATTGTCTTATCACTTTTTTGAATTTTTGATAAAAAACTAGGGTGACCAAGTTTTTTTTTACTACATTCTATATTTGGTCTAAATACACACCCATAAGAACCTTGTCCTATAATCTGTAAATCTTCCTTTTTATTCATTTATATTATCTCTATAAATTAATGTTTTAACATTTTACTACATTCATACGGTTTTTATAAAACCTATTTTTATACGTTTTTTTTAATTTTTCTCCAATATCTTCACATATTTCTCCCCTTTCTTGTTTTATCGTTTTTAATTCTATCACTATCTCATCTTTTTTTATCAAACAAAATTCTTTAAAGAATTCAATTTGACTCTTTATTATTTCACTGTTTTTACTTTTAATTTCTTGTTGTATTTGAGTATTTATTATATTGTCAATCATTTTCAAGAATTGTGAACTAAATCTATTTGTATGAACGATTTGCTTACGTTCTTGATTTTTATCGGCATCTCTTTTTTTATGATAATATCTTGCACTCTTATACATTTTATCATATATATCTCCAATAAAGCCCTCTCCTTTTAAATTATCACATTCTTTTTCCAACACTATTTTTATATCATCTCTCAATATCCAATTATTCCAAGATTGTTGAAATAATTGCCTTTTCTCAAAATGATGAGTTGTGGAAAATTCGGATAATAAATCTATCACATTTTTGGAAAAGTCGAATCTAAACTTTTTACATTGTATCATATTCATATTTATGGTCTGTTTTTATTGTTATCTATATAACTCGAAAAGCCTTTCAATTTTATTTGGTATGGATTATAAACAAATAAAATGTATATAATCCGGGCGGCTGGAATCGAACCAGCGACAATTCGATATTTGTTATTTGAACCACTACAGTCGAATGCTCTACCACTGAGCTACGTCCGGTAAGCTCTCCCAAGAGGATTTGAACCTCTGACCCCACGATTAACAGTCGTATGCTCTAACCAACTGAGCTATGAGAGAATACGCTGAGGAATAACGGATTTGAACCGTTGACCGTTGGATTTGGAATCCAACGCTCTACCACTGAGCTAATCCCCCGTAATACGCTCTTTAATATTCATAATATTTAATATTGTAGTCATTATTGACTCCATCTCCTTGTTCGGTGCCGTCTTTTTGATCATTTTCTCTTCATGACCTCTATTATCCTCTAAAAATCTTTTTATATCTTCTACAAACATATCTACGTCCATTCTACTCTAATAACTCTAACATTCTTTATATACTTTATACTAAGGACCATCGCCCAACCTACTATAGGAATCGAACCTATCGCCTTCAGCATATATTGCTGATGCTCTACCAATGAGCTAAGAGGTTTAAAATGAGCTCTTACCCGGATTCGAACCGGGGTTTCAGGATTCAAAGTCCTGAGTGATAACCACTACACTATAAGAGCACTATGGGGGCACCCCTTGATATTATTATAATATCTCTTTAATACATTATATTATAATAATTATTATGGTCAAACTAATCAATATGGTTTATCAAAATCACTCTAAACCAACTACCAGCAATACTGGGTCATCATATATTCCCGAATCTATTGAAATGAACCCCTTTTCTAGTAATCAATCGTTTGTTTTATATTTAGAACCTATCTATAATCCCGTTTTACAAATTTATCAAAATGTAATCACCCTTAACTGTGTTCCAGCGGGTCCTGTTAGCAATATGGTTTCTCATATTAATCTTCCAAAATTATCTCCATTTCAACAAGCCACTCCTAACTATGATGGTTCTAATTGTGTATTTGTTCTTTTAAGACACCCTGTGTCCAAGATTGGTAGCGGTAATAGTGCATTTAAATGGAATGGAGCGTTTATGGGTTCCGACGATATACCTTCTGTCTTTTCTTATCTTCAAACACACGGTTATATTGTTGATACAAGTACCACCACTATGTTACAAACGGGCGCGGTTGTTGTTGGGGGTGTTTCTGATAAACGCTTTTCTGGTAACCGTCGTATGATTGCTATGGTAACATTTCACACATAACTTCTTCTTGTAATTTATTTATTTTAGTTGTTAATTCTTCTAATTCTCTACTATCTAATTTATTTATATTTCCATCCATAAAATACTGTTTTAATATCTCGTCTAATTCTCTATTTTTATCTGTTGTTATTTTCTCTTTTTTACATGGTCTTTGTTTGTTGCGTTTTATCTTTTTTACCTTTTCTAAAAATTCCCATAATGGTTCTACATGCACTCCTTGTAATTTAAACTCTGCTACCAAATGTTCCGCCAAATGAAATTCTTCTATATTTTTACCTTTATAATAAACATCGAATACTGGATGAATAAAATGACTTAAATGAGCCGTTTCTTTTAATCCTGCATTGTAATCTATCTCTATCTTTTTATTTGTTATACTGAATCCATGCTTGTCTTCTATACATCCCACGCCTGGCTTAAATGTTTCTCCATACTTTAAACTAAACAATACCACCTTTCTGTATTTTTCTACATAATTCTTTAAAGCATATCGTTGTGTTACCTCTTTTATGTATATTATTTTATCTTTATCAAATACTATCACATCACATAAACAATTAAACATTTGGTATAATGCTGATGTTGTATTCATTCTGTGTATCAGTTTTAGATGGAGATCTTTTGTGCTATTTATATACATAATGTCCAAGTTACGCGTTTCTATCTTTATCATTGATGATATTAAATAACGAAATCCATGTATAAATGCTGCTGACCCATATTTGTAAGATATCTCTTGTGATAATACCCCTGCGAAAAACAAATTGTCTATATTTTTACTCTCAAAATTACCTTTTATGTAAGGAACCTTTCCATTGTGCTGTGGTTTAATATTTCCAAATATTGTTGTATCTATCTTAAAACCCGTACAATCTATCACATAATCAAATCCTCCTTCTGGATGCTGGTCTATATTTTCACCCGATATATGATCGTCCATATCTAATTTACCCGTGTCGTCTATATCAGCATCGGTTACTACCAAGTATTTTTTCCCCTCCTTAAACACCACTATTTTATCTGTATCATCTATACTATTCACCGCATGTTGTGTCTTTAAATTATATACGTCCAAGAAATCATTATTAATTGCACGCAAATGTCCTGGATAATGTGTATCCCAAGCATGATTTATACCTCCTTTTGTAAATACCTGAATTACTGCCGCTGTATCTGTTAAATAATTTGCCGTTTCAAATGCCGAATTTCCGCTTCCTATTATGCATACATTTTTATTTAAAAATATTGACTTATCACTCGATAAATCTTTGTAACTTAAACATTCAGGTGAATTTGGTGGGGGCGTAAAGGACATATTACTTTTCATCAATCCTGCCGCTATTATTAATTTTTTCCCTTTTATTGTCTTGGACTCTGTTTCTATTTTAAAAAGGCCTCCCTCTTTGTTTATCTTTATCACATTTTCATTGAATGCTACCTTGATATTATTTTTTTCCCGATAGTCATTTAAATATTTTACCATACAGTCCGCGTGTGGATAAAACTCTTTTGTATACTCTTTAAACAGTAATTTTTCGTCATCGCTTAAAAGTGAATTCCAATCGTGTCTTAGATTAAATTCTTTATCACTTGATCCAGTGTTTACCTTATTTATAGATATCAACTTTCTATGAATAGGATACTTTTTAAAAAAATCGCCACTACTTTCTCCCTTTTCTAATATTATATAATCTTTTTTAAACTTGTCTAAAAAATAACCTGCTTGTAAACCTGCTGGACCTGAACCTATTACAATATATTCATATATATGATCTTCGTTTAACATTTTATTGTTTTTATTCAACTTATAGTACACATATATCAATATAGTAAAAACTATTATTGAAAACAAGGCTAATTGTACAACAACCATATATTATTAACATAGAACTATATTCATATATTTTTATTTAGACGTATTATTTCTGTAGGTTTCCAATAAATAATTGTTATTAATTTCTTGTTCATATTTATAGTATCCAAGAATGTTATATACCACCGTTTTTTTATCAATGTTGATGCTTTCTCACTCTTTTATGACTCCTATTAAACGTCCATTATATCAGTTATCTATGCGTGCCTCCAAGAAATCTATGCGAAATATTGAACACGATTTTATTGTTCAAAATGAGCGAAATATATCCCCCGTTTATAAACCTCGTGGACCCAATCAGAAAAAATACGTAAAATATCTCAATGACAACGATGTCTCTGTATTAGTCGGTGTCGGACCAGCAGGAACTGGAAAAACACTTTTTGCCTGTGCTACCGCCGTCCAAGAATTAAAACGCGGAAATGTTAATAAAATTGTATTGACCAGACCCGTTGTTCCTGTCGAAGAAGATATTGGATACCTACCTGGCTCATTAATCAGTAAAATGCATCCTTGGACAAGACCCATTTTTGATATTCTAGAAGAGTTTTATTCTTCACGTGATATTGATTCCATGGTTCATTCTGGTATTATTGAGATTTCACCCCTTGCATTTATGCGTGGACGTACCTTTAAAAATGCTTTTGTTATTGCAGATGAAATGCAAAACTCTTCTCCAAATCAAATGTTTATGTTAGCTACACGTTTAGGTGAAGGTTCTAGAATGGTTATTACTGGAGATCTTAAACAAAGCGATCGATGTGAAGATAATGGGTTGTTACATCTATTGAAACTTATCAATGGCTATAAAGGTACCCCCTTTAACGATATTCGCGCAGTTCAATTAGATATTTCTGATGTAGAACGCAGTCAGGTTGTATCTAATATATTAAGTTTATATTCTGATACTATCTATAACAACACTGGTCATAGTTCTTATTCTGTTTTTTCTTTACCTAAAAAGGAAGATCTCGATTAAAATAATAATACATTTTACTAATAATTTGTATTATTATTCCTCCTTTTCTTTTTCATCGTGTTTAACAATATGATGAATATAATAATAAGATAACCCATGTACCATAATGTCCAAGATATAGATGAAGATAATACCTATCAATAAATTTATCATATGTGATTTTGAACTTAAAACATCACTCATGAACAAATTGGGTATTAAAAAAGTGAAAAAAGCATATAATGAACCTTTTACAAACCCGATTGATCTTGAATATTCACCTCCATAGTGCGATGCATTTGCTACTATACCTGTAACGGCTAATGTATCTATTGTTGTTTTAAACAGTCTCTCCTTAAATGTCTTTGGATGATGTGGATATAACTCAAAACCATAATACGGTTTAAATATGGTAATTGTAAATAAATTCATAAATTCATTTATAAAAGGCATTAATGCGGCATATAATCCATAGTCACTATTTATATTATTAATTCCTAACAATAAAACATCTTGTACAAAGTCCTTCATATTTTATACTATAGCATGATATATTTTATATTGTCCCTCTTGATAATATTTTTATTATTACCATTCTATATTTTATAATGTCCAAGATTTAACAATATAAAATATATTGTGTTTATATAATGAAAATAGGTCTTTGTATATTTTATGACGATAATATTGCTGATTATTCTGAAAATTGTCTCCAAATAAACAAATTTTACTGCGATAAACATAATATTGAACTTATTGTATCTAAAACTCATAAAAAACCTCATCGAAAACCTCATTGGGAGAGGATTTATTTATTACTTGAACATTTGTCCAAGTTTGATTACCTTATTTGGATAGACAGTGATGCGTTTTTCTACGAAGATTCGAAACATATTTCTACTGTTATCGAAAGTAATCCCGATGTTCCCTTTATTTTTTCCAATGACCAAGGGAATCAACATATAAATACAGGCTTCTTTATCGTTAAAAATACACAATATAGTTTTGATTTTTTGGAAAAATGGGGTTATGATGAGGAAATATTAAACTATTCGTTAAAATTACAACAGTGGCATGATCAGGATGGATTAATATATATGTTTGATAATAATATACTCGACATTCGCAACAATTCTATATTAATAGACTACGGTGTGTTACAACATTTTTATATCGACGAAAACTTTAAACCAATCCCTTACATTTTTCATATGGCTGGAAAAATACGACGTATACGTATCCAATTATCAAAATCATATCTAGAAATGATTAAAAAACGTATACAACAAAAGCGTGTACAGGTAAAGTCTTTTAAAATGTTATTATATTAATATACTAACTCCCATAACCCCTTTATTATCAATATAGGATTATCATAGTAATCCTGTATGAGTGAATACTCGTCCTTTTTTATATAGTCTATTTCAAATGGCTCCATCTTTTTATAGTATTCTTTAAAGAGATGTCTCGATTTCAATTTTGTCCAAGATAGTGGTGGTGTAGAGAACTCTGCACTATTTTTCGATACCCGACACACCAGGCACCCCACCACCCAACGGCACTATCCAACGGACCCCAGTACCCCTAGCCCCTATCCCAAGCCTAGCGCCAAAACCCCCTATATATACTTATCCAGAAATGAGTGGGATATTGATTTTCCAGTGTTTTATCTATATTTGAGTTTTATCTCATAAAATTGATAGGCTTTTTGCTGTGTGTTTCAGATACACACACACAGTAATTAGTAAGATGGTTTGCTCTATTTGCAAACAAGCTGGACATAATGCCTCAAATTGTAACGGTCCGTTTATAACGGAATGGACCGAAAATATAAAGCGTTTCTGGATATATGGACATAATAATTCTGCTGAAAACGATGAAGCCGTTAAAGAGTGGGGTAGAACATTTCGTTTCACGAGACCTATTATCAACCGCCTTTGGGTAAAGCTTAATGAAATTAATTATCAGAAGCACTGGTGGCGTTTAACTCCAGAAGTCAAAGAGCAATTTGTTCAAACAAAGTTCGCTTTAGCCCGTCGTATAAACGTTGCTGACTTTAGAGCTAATATAGCCAATTATGTTCGACCGGCAGAACAAGAACCGATAGCCGAGGCATTAGCTGAACTAAATCGTATTGTAGAAGAGCGTAGACAGCGATTTAGACAAGAAAGAGAACGAGCACGTGCCGACCAAGAACGTCTACTCCAAGAACAACGTGATCGGGTACTTGCCGAAAGGATTGCACAGAGACAGAGGGAAGCAGTCGAGGACCCTAATGCTGAACTACGGCGTAACCTTCAACGAGATTTTGAACGTGCAAATCAATTGTTTCGAAATGCACAAAATCAAGCGATTCGAGCTTTACAACCCAAACACAATAATTCTACTACTACTATACAGTCCAAGATGGATACACTCGACACAGAGTATTTTGAAAACACGGACTGTCCCATTTGTTTAGAAGCACTGGCCCCTGAGAGTACGATAGCTCTTGATTGTCGCCATACTTGTTGTGTAGATTGCTTAAAACAGACATTGAGGCCAGGTATCAAACATTGTTGCCCTACTTGTAGAGCCGATATCAAGATTATTCGGTTTAAATCCAGTATTTCCCCTGAGAATTTTAATACCATCTCGTCGCATATTCATACCCTAGTTTAGATTTGTAATTTGTAATTTAATTTAATTTGTATATTTTTAATGAGGGGTTTTCACCCCCTTACAAATAAAATTGAAAGGCTTTTTTTTTTGTAAAACTGTAAGGTATCACTTTAAACATATAATAATAATGTCGGTTGTAGTAGAGACTTTGTTACTGGTTGGATTCTTTGTAGCGGTAATGGTAAGAGAGATGTATAAGTTGTCGCGAGACGATTAATAGTGTAATAGGTTAAATGGTTTTGTAGCGTAGATAAATAAACATATTTTTCATTATATATATTATAATGCCTTTTTTTGTATATCTGCTTGAATCCACTGGTAATGCTACGTATATAGGTGCTACTGTGGACTTGGACCGTAGACTTAGACAACATAATAAAGAGATAAAGGGGGGTGCTCATGCTACAAGTATTAAAGTAGGCAGGGGCGAATCTTGGACACGAAGATGTTATGTAAAGAATTTTCCAGATTGGAAGGCAGCATTGCAGTTTGAATGGGCTTGGAAGTTCTATAGTCGTAAATTGAGTAAATCCTTGTTTCCTATGGACCGTCGAACACAGGCTTTAAACACACTACTATCACTGGACAAGCCTACTAGTAAATCGATACCCTATATAGAATGGGAGAACCCTATAGAGGTTGTATGGGATTAAGGAGGCGAGCCCCCTTGCTGTAGGAGGGTTCTTAAGGGGGGTTTACCCCCTTAACCAGAAATGAGTGGGATATCTATTTTCCAGTATTTTATCCATATTCTACTTTCTATTCATGATTTTCTGAAAAAACGCTAAAAATACGCATAAAATTGAAAGGCCTTTTTTTGTAGTAGTCAGTGATAACCAATCAAAAAAGCTAAGTAATCAAAATGTCCACCGCTCAGAACCAAGTTGTCGCTGCCGCCGCAGCCCCTGCCGAGAAGAAGGCCCGCAAGCCAACTCTCTCAGCCAAGTATTCGAAATTCCTAGTTTCGAATTACAGTATTATCCAGATGCTTCAATCTAAGGGTCTCCTTAGTGACGAGGCAGTCGAAACCGCATATACCGAAATCAAGTTATTTAACTCTGTTGAAGACCAGAGTGCATTTTACGAATCTTTCCTCGAATCTTCCAAGGCTACTTCAAAGACAATGAAGAAGTTTGTTACCCAGCGTCTTAAGCCTCCAAAGGCTCCTCGTGCTAAGAAAGACCGTAAGCCTAAGGCTGAGAAACCAGCCGCTGAAGCTAAGGCAAAGAAGCCTCGTACCAAGAAGGAGACGAGGGTAGCTGATGATACCAAGCAGGACCTAGTTGCCCAATTGGTAGAGGCAGCAAACGCCCCAATGCCTCCTGCTAATGAAGAGGTAAATACACCTGTTCATGATGTTGTCGCCCAAGCAAAAGAGGCACCAGGTGCGCCTGTTAAGAAAGAGAAGAAACCTCGTGCTAAGAAGGATTCAAAGGCAGCAGAAGATAAGCCTAATGAAAAGAAGTGTCGTGCTAAAAAGGTAAAGGAAGTCCCTAAGCCGGTTGTCCAAGCTGCCGCAGTCGAAGAAGAGGAGGATGAGGAGATTCATACTCAAGAGATACAGATTGGAGACAAAACCTATCTCATTGATGGTGATAATAACCTATATTCTGTGGAGTCTCACGAGCAAGTAGGCACATTTAATGCCGAAACTAACCAAGTTGTAGCTGTTTAAATATAACCCTTTATTGTAATTTAATTAATTAACGTATTTTTAATTTTTTATGTAATCTATTTAAACCAAGGTCTAGAAATAATATTATTATTTAAATATGTCGTACGAATGTATTTATTGCAATTTTTCAGCCCCTACAAACACAAGGTTAAAGCGCCATTTATCAACCCAAAAACATGCTCGAAACGTATCCTTACATAATGAAGGAAATAATGTCCAAGAAGAAACAAAACAAATAGTGGACGAATTGATTGAAAATGTCCAAGAAATACAAAACGAGGTCTTGGACAAAGAAGAAAATATTGAAGAAAAAAAGGTAAAATTATGTGAAAACATAGATTGTGAAAGGTATCCTCCAGACTGGGATTTTGAAGAAGATACAGAAGATACTTATCGTGAAGGACAATGGAAGAAATGCTGCCTATGTGACGGATATTTTGATGATGATGGATTTGGTGATATATTATTTGTACAAGAAGAACCAAACAACCAAGAAGCTGAATGCAACTTATGTGGAAAAACACAAAACATAGTTCAAATGAAAGGCAATGGGCAATATTTATGTGAATCTGCTTGTGATGAAAGTGAAGAAGATAATGATTCAGAGGGAGAAGATGTCCAAGAAGAAGAGATGATAATAAAAGAAGTGATATTTGTAGACGAAAAAGATGAAGAATTATTATTGAAACCGTCAGAGGATGATGATGAATATTTAGACAAGGATGGATTTGAATGTGATGATTGTAGTAAAACAGGTATAAATTGTTTCGAGAACTTGGGTTTAACAAAAAGGGCTGCAGATATTTATATGGATTTAGGTGAACCAGATAGATGTGAGGATTGTTATGATAAATGGGTAGGTAGCGAAGATGGTGAAGAATATTTAAATGAGATAAATAAAGAATTAGAACCATCAAATGGTAGTTTCCTAGAAACAATTAACGAATATAGAGAAGAAATCGCCGAAACTGATGTACCTATGGAGTCTTTTTTCTTGGACATTAAAACAATAGAAATGGTAAATAGTATTAATGAATTGATAACGACACACCCTTTCATCCTACAAATGATAGGGTTATTTATGAATATAGTGAAATGGTTTGGTTTACCTACACGTAATAAGGGAACCTAGGTTCCCTTAAGATCCCTCCTGTAATGGGGGATCATAAGGGGGTTTACCCCCTTAACCAGAAATGAGTAGGATATCTATTTTCTAATAATTTAGAGATTGTTATATAAAATAAACAAAATTGATTTCGGTTTAATAATAGTTTTTTAATATAACAAAAAACTATTATAATGGTAAAAAATACTCAAGGTGGAAGTAAACATAAAAGTCAAGCGCGTAAACTTGTTAACGCTCCTCAATCCAATAAACTACGTTTACCCGAATCTGAGGACGAATGTTTTGCTATTGTTACTAAAATGCTTGGTAACGGCATGTGTCACGTTAATATTTTACATCAAAATAATGTGTTGAATGATATTATTTGTCACATTCGAGGGAAATTTAGAGGAAGAAATAAAAAATCTAATTTAATTTCTACTTCTTCTATTGTTCTTGTTGGTCTCAGAACTTGGGAAAAAAATATTTCAGCTTGTGATCTTTTAGATATTTATAATTCTCACCATATTGAAAAACTCAATATTAAAACTCTTTTATCCTCTTTTAACAAACCTCACATTTCAAACAACGACGACGATATTTTATTCTCTAATGATTTACATAATCTCAATATTAATACTTCACACGATCATTTAAATCTAATTCCTTCTCATTCTGATATTGACTTTGATCTTATTTAATTATTTAATTATTTACTTTTACGGTGT
>Ga0257110_1000381_pt1 | contig 22372 bp, 14 predicted proteins | sample LP_taG_7_FD_190184 | JGI IMG/M metagenome (GOLD analysis project Ga0257110, IMG submission 190184) | Marine microbial communities from Northeast Subartic Pacific Ocean, Canada - LP_J_2015_P26_10m | ecosystem: Environmental > Aquatic > Marine > Oceanic | place: Canada: Northeast Subartic Pacific...
CAAAGCTGATTGTGACCATTGGCTTTCACCTCTTTGGTCATTCCAACATGGGCAAAGATGTCTCCAATCTTCCCCAGTCCGGTCACCTCATGTCCTCCATCTTTAATCAATTCTAACACGGTTGGCTTGGGAGGTCGGACCGCAAAGTCACGACGGTTTTCCGTCCGCCTAAAAGATCCTGACTCACCGACAAACGGGCGAGCAATAACACGTCCTACCAAAGGTTCCAGAGTAAGATCGCGAACCAACTCGCAAATTTGATATAGCCTCTCCAAACCAAAATGATCTTCGTGTGCAGCAATTTGAAAAACTGAGTCTGCCGAAGTGTAGAAGATGGGCATCCCAGTCTGCACACTTTTCTTCCCAAATTTCTCAATCACGACAGTTCCCGAAGCATGACGATTGGCGAGCGAACCCTCCAATCCACTCTGTGAGTATATCTCACTCAACAAGGATCTTGGAAAACACTCTTGGGTGTCCGGATAATATGCCCACTCCCAATTAATCGGGACCCCAGCCATCTCCCAATGCCCGCTGGGAGTATCTTTCCCCGTAGAAATTTCGCTAGCCGCTGCAAATGTTCCTGTAACACATTCCTCGGACCATCCCATTGGTTGCTGGCGATGGACCAGCTGGTAAGCAGCACCTAGCCCCAAACCCTTCAAATTTGGAAGATCTAAGGACCGTCCTTCATTTTTTATAAACCACTCGGCGATATGCCCCAAGGTATCACTCCCACAATCTCCATACTTTCCAGCATCTGGTGCCCCGCCAATCCCCAATGAATCAAGAACAAACCAAAACAACCTTTTCACGATCCAAGCCTAAGCGTGTCATCATCAATTGTAAACGAAGCTAATGATTCCCAACTAATTTCTGTGAGAATGAAAACCCTCCTTGCCACTTAACTCTGACGACCAGGATCAGAAATGGGTTTAGAGAAACCATTACTAAAAGTCCATCTAAAGGCCTACTCCATAAAATCAACTAGTTCTCTGACTTAAGGGCGTTGATTCCACCCTCAAGAACAAGGACCTGAAACCCTAGCGCCTCGGCATGCTTCTCTCGCAATTGCCGTGCAACATATTTAGAAGATCCGCAGCCCGACTGATTACAGTAAACGACCACAATTGGCTTAAAGTCTTCGTTCATCTTCCCCATAAAATTAAATTCAAGATCGATCCAATCTTCTTGATCGTTCACCAAGATCGATCCATCCACCCCATTCTCTTCCCATTGCTTACGAGGGCGGGCATCGACCCATAAAACCTGACTCGGATTTAATTCCCTGACGGTTGAAAGGCAAACGAAATATTCAGGCAGAGAATCCTGCTCGCAAGCGACCGACCGGTCCGGCTCTCCAACAATCTGGAAAGTAATAAAAGCCCCGAGTGAGCTAAGAATACTCACACAAATAATGGTTTCGACTAAACGTTTCATCTCACCTGATCGTCGCAGGTTTGCCAGACACCTTCGGCTGCACCACTGCGTAAAGAACCCTTCGCTTAAAGCGAGGGAATGGAGAATCAGTTCGCAAGCTGATCATTCCCATTCCAGGTTTTTGGGTGCTCGTTGGTTTGAGCCGGAGTTCATATTCCCACCCTTCCTTAATCGTCTTAAGTTGGTATGGAAAAACTTTGTCATTATTCCCCATGTCAGAAAGAATTTTGATCGGCTTATCGTGATTAATGGTAATCCTCACAACCCGTTCATCTGCCACCCCTCCTTTACTCCACCTTAAGGTAGAAGGAGTGAGCTTAATCAACTCCGGAATCACCACCTGAAAATTTAAAATCATCGGTTCGTCACGACTGGCGAGAAAGATCTTTATCGACTTCTCAACAGTTCCCAAAAACTGCTTTGTCTCAAACCGCCCTTTGATAACTCCTTTCTCTCCGACCTTCCAATTAAGCTTCGGCGCACGATCAGACCCAAGTGGAACTTGTGGAGTCAGACAGGTGCAAAAAGCATCCGCCTTCACGATTCTCTCGTCCTCCCCAACAATCTTAAAGGGGAAAAGCCCCATCGCCAAATTTTGTCCGGGTTCCACGACGACTTTGACCGTCTTACTCTCGAAAACCATCTTAGCAGAAAGCGACCCACACACTCCGATCAGAACTACAACAAACGGAATCAGAACTTTCATCACTCGTTTAGCTTTTCAATTTTTACTGCTAAAATCAAGCGACCCTTACGCCACTCTGGACCCACAAGATAAAGACTTTTGCCTATAGTGAGAATGGGGTTCACGCTAAAAACCTTTCGCTTACTTTGCCAGTATTCGAGAACCATTTGTAACTTCTTATCACCGGATTTACGAATCGGTTGGAAACTTACCAGGATTTCTTTTGAGGGAAGGAGAGGTGTCGCCCAGTTCTCATATCCCTTCAGGATATCTGGCATGTCACGCCCCATCAATCGATAGTGCTCAAAATCGAGACCCTCGATCGCCTTAAGCTTCTTAAGTTCAGTTTCCGACACCCCTTTCGCGATTCCTCCGGCAACAGCAGGATCTTCATTAGTTGCAAAAAAAAGTTGCACGTTCATCGCACCAATCGACTTCATCCCAGGGTCATCGGCCCACAAAGTTGGCGTAAGAAAACAGAGAGCAAGATAAAGGAGAAAACTCTTCATAACCATTTAGTCAAAACGACGTGCTTCAGACCTCGCGTAGCTCTTTGGCAACTCGGCGCCCGTTGTGATAGTCGCAAAATCAATATCATCACGAATAGCGGCGAGGCCATGGACAAAAATAGCGGAGACATCCCCATCACTGTCAGAAATCACTTCGGCCTCCAATGATTCTCCGGCGAAATAAACCGTTGGAAGAAATTGAATGAGGCGACCTTCTTCTTGCTCTTGGGCTGCCGTCACCTCAGCAGGTCGGGAAATCCGGTGGCCCGCAAAAAATGAAAGGACCAAGGCAAGAGCACCCACCGGGGCCCAAGCCCATTGAAACGATTTCACCAAGCGCTCCCCTATTTTGGAGGGAGTTCGTGACTGAATTTCAAGATCAACTTTACGCATCAGCTGACTACCGAAGAAATCACAATAGGGTGGATCAACCGATGCTGGAATTTTTTCAGTGACTGATTCCGAAACAGACTTCATTTGCTGAAGCTCTGCTTCAAGATTTTCATTCTCCTGAAACAAGCCTACTAGCTGAACCTCTTCTTCAGAATTCAGCTGGCCATCGATCCATTTCACGATAAGTTCTTCAGTCTTTTCCTTTTTCATCACAGAGTAGAGTTTGGAGTTTTTTACGGGCGTAGTATAGGCGGCTCATGACGGTTCCGAGAGAGCATCCCATCACTTTAGCAATTTCCTTGTAATCGAGTCCCTGAACTTCTCTCAAAAGGATTGTCTCGCGATGCTCTGTATTTAAGGTTGCAAGGGCGCTATTGATCCTCCTTCCGAGTTCTGAGTTCGCAAGAGCATCGTCAGGCCTCGCAATTTTTGTGGGCGTAGTTCGGGCACCTGCCGCAATATCACTCTCGTTAAGAATCCCATCATCCAACTCTCCAGCTGATTCAATTTTTCGCTTCCTCAGCCAATCGTAAACGACGTTATGGGTAATACGGTAGAGCCACGTCGAAAATTTAGCTCTAGCCTCAAACTTGGGCAGAGCCTTCCAAACCTTCAGAAAGACCTCTTGGGACAAATCCCAAGCATCGGCCTCATTTTTGATCATATTTTGAACCATTGCATAAACCCTTCCGCGATGGCGTATCACTAAGGTTTCAAAAGCTTTAGCATCTCTCTTTTGACATGCCTCAATAAGCTCGTGATCAGAAATCTCGTCATCACCAGCCCCAGCATCAGGAGAGGTCCCAGCGGGCGCCATCAACTGCTTGGACGTAAGCCATCGGAAAAAATTCATCAGCGGGGTCGAAAGTTACAGGAATTAATAAAAATTAGCCAGTTTTTAACCCTTATCAAGCTCTGCTAGCCCCACAATAAGCTCTTGAGGTTTTCCATGAGAGGCACGAAAACTTCTTGCCAAAAACCTCATCTCTGGCAAAACGCGCCGGCCGAAAGGAAGATGTCGGGGCGTAGCGCAGCTTGGTAGCGCGCTTCACTGGGGGTGAAGAGGTCGCAGGTTCGAATCCTGTCGCCCCGACCACTCCCGTCGCCTGCCCTTGGCAGTCACATTTTAGGGACAATCGCAACTCCTAGTGTATCGACCTTGCACAGACTACGACTCTCGTTGCCATGTTGGGGCTCTCATTATGAAGGCCACCATGAACCTCTGATCTGAGCTTCCATGGAAAATACCGAAAACCATTGATGTTCTCTCCCTTAAGAGATGATTCGTCAGAAATCCAACAATTCTTGAGTGCCCAAGAAGACTTATCTGGCATTCACCCCCAAAAGGGTCTAATTATTAGTTAATTAAAGCGAAAGGTCTTCTTTCATAGCGAAGTAGCTAACAACTCCGTAACTTACTCAAAATCAAATTTCGACGATTGAACGATAACCCACTCATTACCCGTTCTTTATTCGCTTTCGCGGCTATCTTACCGTCCTTTGCAGCTGGCCCTAACTTCAAGACGGCGGTCCAGCCTATCCTTGAAACAAATTGTGTTCGCTGCCACACCGATTCAAAGACCAAGGGCGGATTGAGAATCGACACTTATGAAAAGCTAATGGAGGGCGGTGACACTTCTGATGCCGTCGTCCCAGGCAAACCCGATGAAAGTGAACTTTTACTCCGAATCCATCTTCGCCCTATCGATGAGGGTGTTATGCCAGATGAAGGAAAGGGCCTGAAACCTGAAGAAGTTGCCATTCTTGATGCCTGGGTCGAATCAGGTGCAGAATGGCCGGAAGGCGTCACCCTTACCGAGCGCAAACCCGAGATGCCTAAACGGGTTGCCATGCCAACAAGAACCCCTTCGAGCAATGCCGACGCTGCTACCATGCTCGACGATCTTTTGCGACGCGAGAATGCCGGCACCGGAGTCATTACAACAGAGCTCATCGGTAACGCTGCCTTCCTCCGACGAACTACCATCGACCTAATCGGCCGTATTCCGACCATGAAGGAGGTCCGAGAATACGAGAAATGGGGGCCAAAACGCCGCGCCAAGCTCATCGAGAAACTCACCTCTCATCCCCGTTTTGCTGATCGCTGGACCGTTTTCATGGCCGATATGTTACGAATCCGCTCCAACGTGACTGGCGGAAATCAACTACTCGCTTACATCCATGGATCACTTAATCAGGGAAAACCTTACGACCAACTAGTCCGTGAACTTATCAGTGCTTCCGGGCGCGCGAACTCAAATCCGGCCGTCGGCTACATCCTCGGTGATGATGCCGCTCCGATGGAACTTGCTGCAGCGACTTCTCAAATTTTCCTTGGCGTTCGAATTGGTTGCGCGATGTGCCACGACCATCCATTCGACGACTGGGAACAAAAACAGTTCTATGATCTTGCCGCCTTCTTTGGCAAAACCAAAAAGGTGCAGAGCCGGCGTGGAGGCGGAGGAGTTTACACCACCGAAGGAGATAAAATGATGGTTCTTTGGCCACCCGAGGACCAGGTCGACTCTGATAAGCGCAAACCAGTGAAGCCCAAGTTTCCCTTTCAGATGGCCGACGGCGGGGCTACGCCCAAGCATATCAAGCGCTTCGAAGCGATCAATCTCGCACGAGCAAAGAAAGAGGCCGGAGGTGCCAAATCCGCTTACTTGGACGCCCTGCTTGACTCAGTCGAGCCAAACGTTGGGAAACCCGGCGACCCAGTTTTAGAGGAAGCTAAAAGGGAGAGCCGTCTCCTTAAAGTTCATGGCGATATTTATCGATCTAGCGAGCTACGAACCCAACTTGCCGAGCTTATCACCGACCCTAGAAATGACTTCTTCGCCCGCGCCTTCGTCAATCGAGTATGGGCAGAACTCATCGGCCACGGGTTCGTCGAACCTCTCGACAATTTTTCTGACTACAATGAGCTTCATCACCCCTCCACTCTTGATTTCTTGGCACAAGAATTTATCGCTAGTGGTTACGACTTTCGAAGTCTCGTTCGCATCATAACCCTGTCAGATGTTTACCGTCGCTCTGCTCTCTCGGCTGAAATCGACATCGAACTTCGCGAAAAAAGTGAATTAAACTTCACCGCGGCCCCCAATCGGAGAATGATTAGCGAGGTGCTTTATGACAGCATCGTCGTAGCCGGGCACCTGAAAGACTTTAAGTGGCCAAAGGGAGCCAACAACAAGGAAGTCAGCCGTGAAATCCGCGTCCCAACTGGCGAATACACCATCCTAAAACCTGAAGAAAGCCAGCCAGTCACAATGGCCGAAAAACAACTAATACGTAACGATGGCTACGATCTAGAATCTTCATTAAAGATAAATTTTGACTCAGTTCTCAACGCCAAAGAGCAGGCTGAAATTGCTGATATGCGCATGGAGTCTGATGAAGCAATCGAGGCCAAAGAAATGGCTGCCAAAATGGCCGCCATGATGCAAAAAGACAAAGAACGTCGAGTGATAAAATACAAAATGGAGACAGTCACCGAAACTTTTGATGACAACCCGCGCTTCGACAGCGCAATGAGAATGGCCACTCCGGCTCCGCCAGCTCACTTCCTTCGCGTGTTCGGTCAACCTGCTCGCACCGGCCTTGGCGAGTTCCGCGACAATGCCTCCTCACTCCGCCAGCAGCTTCTCATGCTGAACGGTCGCATCACCCATGAAGCTTCTCGCGTCGGCACACTCGAGCCGATTCATCGCCTCCTTATAAAAGACCCAGATCTCGCCATCAATTGGGCCTATCAGGAAATCCTAACCCGTTATCCCACAGATAGCGAAAAATCCGATGCCCGTATTATTGTCAACAATAGCGCAGAAGGAATGGCCGATCTACGCTGGGCCCTCCTCAACAGTAACGAATTCCGATTCCTCCCGTAAAAAACCTTAATCGCATCACAGAGCCCCTTCACTCACCATGTCTTGTTCCGACTACCAATACACCCGACGCCGCATGCTGAAGACCTTCAGCGCAAGCCTCCTTGGAATGCCTGTAAACCAGCTTCTCGCTCAAGGCGCATCTTCAAACGCACAAGCTGAACACGTCATCCTTTTTTGGAATAGCGGAGGCATGAGTCACCTTGATACATGGGATCCAAAACCCGGACGCAAGGTTCAGGGCGAATTTAACCCTATCAAAACTTCGGTCGACGGCATGGAGATTTCAGAAATCTTTCCCCAGCTTGCGAAACAAATGCACCACGGAGCTCTCATTCGCTCCATTGCAGGAACCAACGGCGATCATGGTCGAGCTCAATACGAGCTTCAAACTGGCTTCAATCAATCGCCCAATATCATGCACCCAGGACTTGGCTCGCTAGTTGCACATGAGCGAGAGCCACTCAGCGACCTCCCCGCCCTTGTGAGCATTAGCGGACAAGCCGCTCGCGCCGGCTATCTCGGACAGCAATGTGAAGCCTATTTTGTTGGGCGACCCGGACAAAAAGATCCTTACCTAACCTTTCCTGAAGGGATCAGCCACGCCCGTGGTATGCAACGCCTTCAAATCTTAGAGAAGATGAATCACCGTACCTCGGCTCAGAATGGCGCGGAGGAATTAAAGGCTTCTCAAACAGCACTGAAGGACGCCGTAGCCCTTATGGAAAGTCCATCTCTCAAGGCGTTTGACCTCAAAGAGGAAAACTCGGCTACTGTCGAAAAGTATGGTGATACCGAATTCGGACGCGGAGCTCTTCTGGCACGCCGTCTTGTAGAGCAAGGGGTTCGCTTCGTTCAAGTCAATCGCAGCGGATTTGATAACCACGGAAACATCTTTGAAGCAATGCGAAATCACGGAGCTGATATGGACCCGGCGATCGCCTCTCTCATTTCAGATCTCAAGGCAAACGGTAAACTTGAGAAAACCCTGATTGTCGTTCTTAGTGAATTTGGAAGAACTCCGCGCATCAACGATGGTGGCGGACGCGATCACTGGGCCCGTGTCTTTAGCTGTATGATGGCTGGCGGTGGAATCAAGGGAGGGAGCATCATTGGAGCATCAGATCCTGATGGTATGGAAGTCGCCGAACGCCCAGTCAAGGTCGCGGACCTTCACGCCACCCTCTGTTATGCTCTTGGCATCGATCTAAACAAGGAACTCACCACTCCCCAAGGGCGCCCGATCCAACTCGTCCGCAAGGAAGCAAACCCGATCAACGAACTATTCGCTTAATTAACGTGAGAAGCTTCATTAAACGATTCCTCCCTTTCTTCCTCACTCTTCCCCTCTTTGCTCAATCTCCAAAGGTCGTCGAACGTGGATCGATCATAGAGGACCGCGCAGCCCGCAAGCTTTTGCAGGCCGGTGATGCGCGACTCGAAGTTGGTGAAAACGAAAAGGCCCTCGAGATTTGGGAGTCTGTCGTAGAGCGCTATCCACGGAGCCAAATCCGTTTCGAAGCCCACCTCCGGCTTGCCGATCATCTTCTCCTAGAAATCAAAGACTTCGACAGAGCACGCATCCATTACGAGTCCGCTGCGATTGAGGCTAATGGGGATGATGCCAAGCGAGCCTACGCTTTCCTAAATATTGGAACCTGCTTCTACGAAGCGGGTAATTACGGAAAGTGCTTCGGCATCATGCGCGATGTCATCGAGCAATTCCCAACTTCCTCCGAGATCAATGAAGCTTACTACTACATTGGTCTTGGGCATTTCAAACTTGGGCATTACAGCCGCGCTATCGAAGCACTAGAAAAAGTAGGAACCGCTCTTTCAAGCAAGGATTCACTCATCGAAAAAGTCGAAGCTGGGAAACGATTCTATGTGAAAATCGATGATCAGGATTTCGCTATTCTAGAACCTGGTTCTCAAATCAAAGTTCGCTGCCTTACCACAGGTGGCGATGAAGAAACAGTCGTCTGCGATCCTGTTGGTCGAAATGCTCGAATCGTGATGGGTCGAATCCCAACCCAGCTCAATCAAGCTTCTCCCAATAATGGCACCCTCGAAGTTCGCGGCGGAGATCGGATCACAGTCACTTATATCGATGCCCAAACCGCTCAAAAAGACACCAACGCAAAGCGCCTTAAGGAAGTCATAGTTGTGGGCAACGGAGTAGCGCGTATCACGGACGGGTCTTACCTCCATAATCTCCCTGCAGCAGTTCTTGGAAAGCAACTTCACCTCCAGGTCACCGACGCCGATCACGACACCACTAACGGAGCCGACCAGATCCAAGCCACCGTTCAAGTTTTTCGGCGTAAAACGCCCGATGAAATTGACGCGGAACTCGCGAAAGGAGTCGCAAGCGGAGAACTTGAAGAGGGCCCTGACGGGGAAGATTTGAAATCTCAGATTGAACCCCTCCTCATGGTCCGAGCCGTTCCTGTAACTTTACGTGAACAAGAGCAACGAGGAACTTTCCGTCTCGCAATCCCTCTCCGGCTTTCGACCGCCGCCAACACTCTCACCGGCGAACCCGGCCAAATCATCCGACTCGTTTACCGAGACGATCAGAACCTCGGCGAAGGCACCATGATTCGCACCTCTGAAACCAAAATCATTGAGGGAAACCTCGGCGAAGTACGCGTCACTCGGACCGAAATTTCCGACGAAGAACTTCGACTTAAAACGAAACTTCAAACCGCCTCGGCACTTACCGAAGTAGGCAATCACTACAAGGAATTTGGTCTCAACGAAAAGGCCAATTATAAATATGCTGAAGCTCTTGATGTCTGTGAGGAAATCCTCTTTCAAGCCAAGAAGGTTGGAGGAACCCTCCTCGAGCAAACTTATGTGCAACTTTGGCGGATCTACTTCGCTATGGATAAGCTAGACCTCGCGCTTGGTATGAGTCGACGTCTCCTGAAAGAATTTCCATCCAGCTCATTCGTGGACGAGGCGATGCTACAACAAGCCCATGTTGAGCGAAAGCGCGAGAATTTCCCACGCGCTATCAACCTCTATACAAGTATCGCCAAAATCCCAGAAAGCCCTTTAAAAGGTGAAGGTCAATTCTTCACCGGCGAGTGCTATGAAGCCATGGCCTTGAAAGCCACCACGGGACAATCCGCCAGTCTCTATGAGAAAGCTTTTCTAGCCTACCAAAAAGTCTACGAGCAGTTTCCTGATTCGGGCCGGGTTGGGGATTCTGTCGCAAAAATGGCTGCCTTCTATTATAAGAAAGAAGATTACGCGCGCGCCGTTGACGTCTTTGAAAATGTTCTCTCTGACTATCCCGACGCCAATTTTTTAGATGTCATCCTCTTCAATTATGGCCGTTGTCTCTACAAGCTTAAGAAAAAGCCCGAAGCCCGCCAAAAATTCGAACATCTCATCCGCGACTATCCCGAAAGTGACATTGCCACAGAAGCTAATAAAATCGTGGAAGCCCTCAAAAAAGCAGGATTTTGAAAACACTTATCCCTCAACTCGCTCTACTTCTTTTCTTAAGCATGCCGGCGCATGCCGACCAAGCTATCGACCTTGAGGCAAAGCTTAAGGAAACAACAGAATCATCTTCCTCAGGGGGGAAACTTATGGAGGAATTAGTGGACCTCTACTGGAAGGACGAAAAGGTCTTCGGGATCATTCGCACCACTTCGAAGTTTTCGCGCGCCCAGACTGAGAACCCCAAACGCGCCGCGATGACCCTTAACCTCGTCGAAGGGTATACCGTAACGGCTCGCCATGACGACGTGATAATGACCGGGCGCCAATTCTTGGAAATCTTCCCAGGGCACACTCTTACTAACAAAGTAAGAGAATACCTTGCGACTGCATATGAGAACACCAGCCGCAGTAATCTTGCCGCAATTGAGTATCAAACTATTTGGGAAAATAACGGCTCTACTAGCCAGGGCATCAAAGCCCTCGGTCTCTTCAATCAGGTCAATAATGGCGCCTCATTCAAGCGGGCCTCCAGCCTAGCAGCTGCGATGGTTGTGAAGATCCCCGCCACTTCGCTACTCACTGGAGTTGGCTTTCAGGGGATGCACGCCGCCGAGCGAGCAGAGCAATGGGCCGAAGGGCTTCAAATCGCAAAAACTCTCATTCGCCGAAATGCCCCCATCAATGAACTCAAAAAACAAGATTTATGGTTTCGCACCGGTCGATTTGAATCAAAATTAGGACAATTTGAAAATGCAATTCAATCATATCGCCAAGCTCTTAAATCAAAGCGGGCTGATGTTCATAGCAATCTGATCGACGCCATGATCAGCGCAAAGAACCCCCCTTCCGCAATTGAATCGGAAGCGAAAAAGTATCTTGCGGCCTTTCCTAAGCGCGATGATCGATTCACCCCGCTTGTTAAGGCAGCGAATGCGGCCGCCGAAGCCAAGGACTTAACTCGAGCCTTAACCATTGCTGAGAGCGTCATGCTGCACGACGTTACCACTCAAAACCTTCTCCAGTCTTATGTAAAATGGCACGGCGACAATCGTTCCCTTGCCGCCCGGGGCCTCCTTAAACTTATTGCAAAAAATCCTAACGGAGTAGGAACCCTCCGCGCTGTCCTTGCACTCAGTGTTTATCGAGATGGCCTAAAAGATATCGCGAAGGCACGAAGCGTTGCCTACGACTTTCTCGCAAAATCTCCAACCGAAGATAAATGGACGGAGGAGATTATTGCTTTCCTTTTTTCATCAGCAACCGGACCAGAGACCTTCCGTAAAGATCTCTCAGCCATCAGTAGCAGCGCAAAATCATTTCCACATCTTGCTGGGTTCCAAGATCGAATCTGGAAAAATGCCCCAAAAGATAAAGGACAAAATCGTAGCTGGCAAATAGCTAAAAAGTCTCATCAAAACGATCCGGTGGCCAATCTTTGGAAAGGCATTCAAGAAAAAGGAGGAAAATCAGGTAAATCTTGTCAGCAGCTTCTCGAGCAAAAACTCACAAAAACACAACGTCGCCTTGTTCTTTCACGACTCGCGTATGTGTATCGCCACCACCTTGGAGGGAAATCAAAAGAAAGTGCTGCAAGGTATTACCAAAAGCTCTGTCAAGAATTCCCAAAAGACCTCGCGGCTTCGGAACAATGGCTCGAAGCTGCAGCCTACGCTCCAGAAAAAGATCGAGTGGCCATGAAACTTGCAGCAGCCAACCACCTCCTCTTAATCCCTCCCGGCCCCGCCTACTACGACACCTGGTATCGCCTCGTCGAAGTCAAAAATGAACCCCTGATCCGAAAGGCCATCCCATGGATCAAAAAATCAAAGGAACAGAGTGACAATAGATCCGCTCACAGCACCCGAATCGGCGATATCATGAATGAGCTTGGGATGGAAACCGAAGCCATCCAATGGTGGAAATCCTTCATGGATCTTGACCCAAGTAACCGCGAGTATGTTGATTGCACCCTACGTGTCGCGTCGACTATGAAACCCGGCCTGGCGCAGGGCTTTCTTAAAAATCGAGCAGCAGCAGACACTGCTTACCACGGAGCCTACGCCGCTGAACTCGCGAACCTTCTCTTTCGGGCTGACGATCTCGATGGAATGCAATCACTTCTTAAAAAAGCCCGTGATCGGGCAGATCGAACGCCTTTCCGATCTTGGGGCATGGGTGAGTGGCCCGCTCGTTCCTGGCTCGAAACTGCCAAGAGCTCTAAAGATTGGCCTGAAGACAAAAAAAAGCGTGTTTACAAAATAATTAGAGATCTCCGCATTGGACGGGTGAGCAGTGAAGCCGGACTCGATCTCCTCAGCACCTCAACTAGATCGGTCGATCGACTTCTAAGCGCACAAGCTCTCATCAAGACGGCCGACCAACATTATGAATCATGGAGGCGAATCTACCCCTACGCCCAGGCTGCTCTCGCTCGCAAAGATTTCCCACTTGGAACCACAATTCTAAATGGACTCCTAAACACCATCCGTTCAGTAGGTGATTCCGAAATAACGGAGGCTCGAAAACTTCTCGGTAAGACTTATCGAGAAATGGGAACTCTAAGTGCCGATATTTCATCAGACAGCCCGATTGCTCCGCTTCTACAAACCATCCTCCACCTTCGTCTTGGTGATAACGAGCGAGCCGAGGCGAGCTATTACCAAAATCAGGAGCTTTTCAACAAGCACCGCCATGAGCTTCCGATAGAACTTCTTCTATTTGGTGCAGAAATTCACATCGCGCAAGGAACTCCAGAAGACCATGATCGAGCTGAGGATATCCTTCGTGGATGGATGCTTAAGTTTAGCGAGTCTGAAAAAGTCGATATTCGCGACAAGTCACAAATTCAACTTCTTCTAGCGCGTAACTATCAACGAGGCAGACAATACGACATTGCTCGTGCTGAATTCACGACAATTCTGAATCTCTACAAAGAACAGCCCGAAGCGATTGAAGCACAATTTGGAATTGGCGAGACTTACATGGCTCAGCGCGTCTACGATCAGGCTGAAGAAATTTTTACAACACTTTCAGAAAACCCCAACCCCTCCATATCGATACGAGCGAATTTCCTTCGAGGAGTCCTCGCTATCAGACAGGAGGATAACGAACGAGCGCGCCGGATTTTCCTCTCAGTCCTAGAGCAAGCTCCGGATACCGAACTCGCCAACAAAACACTCTACAACCTTGCCGAAGTTTATGGAATCGAACAACGATTCCTTACTCAACTAGAGACGCTACGTACTGTGGGACGCCTCGGACAAGAATCAAAACTCTGGCATGCCCCAGGCAAGGCTCTCTCAGTGGTCGTGCAAGACCCAGATTTGGGGATTAGCCGCGGAGACACACGCATCCCCGTCATCGTCCGCACCGAGCCCGGGAATGATCGCGAGGAATCTTTCCTAAGCAGTGGAGGGGCAGGCAAAGGAATCTTTCTCACTGAATTCCCAACTACCCTTGGCGAGGCAAATATTGGAGATGGAGTCTTACAGGTCACCGGAGGCGACATTATCTCTGTCGATTACCCCGAGGATTTTAAAAAGCAATTCCAGTTTGAATTTCTAAGCAACACGCGCCTTCGAATCGCTTCCGATGGATCACTCGAAGTGGCCAGCAGCCAAATCATTAATGAAAAAGACGCTAGTTTTACTGACGTCCTCAAAAAGGAAATCGCAGAAAAGAAAGAGGAGCAATCACGCTCTGCTTCTCGCCCGAGAAATCAAGTGAAACCCGGGAATCTAATCTATCTTCAAGTTAAGGATGGCGATCGCGATCTTACCGACACCCCAAATAAGGTCAGCGTGAAACTCTCCACTTCAAGTGGCGATGAAGTTCAACTCAAAATCGATGAAGAGAGCCGACACGGTGGCGTCTTTCTTGGTATGTCTCGCACCGGAGAACTTCCCGCAGGAGCAAAATCCTCAGATTCCGCCCTTGATCATAGCCCACTCAAAGCAATTGATCATTCTCTCGAAACCACCTGGCGGAGCGAACCCGACGGCGCCGCACCCAAATCCCTCTCGATCGATATGAAAGAGCTACGCAAGACTGACTCGATCACTCTCACTTCTCCCCAGACAGAGGAAGAAGCCCCAGTCCGGATGACAATTCGAGGGAGTCACGACGGACGCTTTTGGTTCGACCTTGCTTCATTCCCGCCACCAAAACCCGCTCTACCGCTCAATTTCCCAGAAACTGATATGCACCTTCGAGTCTTCAAGACTTCAGCCAAAAGTCTGAAAGAACACTACTCATGGGAAGACATCTCCAACCTCGTCCAAAAAGTTAAACCAACAGAGGTCAATCAAGTGGAAGCTCTCTCGTGGCAATCCCCGGAGGAAAGCACGGACGCCTACTTCCTCCTTTGGTCTGGCCCACTTGTCCAGGAGCGCGAAGGAGCGATACGAATCGAGGTGTCCGGGCGAAACACCGCCCTCATGCTCAACGGAAAGCTGGAGATACCGATTCGCGAAGGAACCCAAAGTGTAGATCTCTTTGTTCCTCGAGGGGTCCACAAACTCAATATCCTCACCATCGCCACTCCTGAAGCAAAGTCAGTCGAAGCAAAACTGGCACGTGAAAATCGCCAATCATCAATCGTCAAAATGCGACCTTTCACCGCTACTGATTTTGATCCGGATTCCGCTGCGGACATTCCATATTTCGAACCAGTTCCTGCTCCTGAAATCACTCAAGAAGAAAACCACTGGACCCTTTCAATGCCCTCTCGCGAGCTAAGGTTCATTGATTTCGAGTTCCTTGAGTATCGCGGCGAGGCAATCGCTATCAGCAACGTAGAAATTTCAGGTGGTGGACTCATACACATCCCACCCACAGCCGACGTTCTTGAACTCGCGAGTAATGATATCCTTGAGCTCGCGCCTGGGGACACAGTTACGGTTTCCTATCTTGACGAGCTTACTGCTGGAGCTGAGCAACGAAATCGCCTTCTCACAAAGTCTCTCACTGCGACCTACTACAACGGCCAAATCACACCTATTAGTTACGACTTTAATCGTAGCGGAAATGGCTCGGTAAAAGGGACCCGCAAAGAACTTCTTCGTATCGAACCCGGCGAACGAATCGTTGCTGAGATTGTCGACTTTGATCTAGACGTCGGTCTTGATCGCGATGAAGTCGAGGTAGAGATTCAAGTTAATTCAGCCCCCCCCTTCAGATACACTGCAACCGAGACCGGTGCCTCGACTGGGGTTTTCCTCGCTGAAATCGACACGGCCGCCGAAGCCACCGAAGGTAAGATCACCGTCAAACAAGGAGACAAGATTTACCTTCGCTATAAAGATGTGCAGAACATCTTCCCTGGGCATGCTTTTTATCGTGAGACAGTCGTCCTTCTAAATGAGCCTACGCAAGCCCAAATCCAGATTGTCGATAGTGAAACCTCAGTTGAAGGCGGCATGCGGTTTTTTCCCGTTGAAGAGCCTCGCCCACAAGACCACATCAGCAAGGTCGAGTATCGCCTCCCTCTTACTATTGAAGTTATTGATCCCGACCGCGCCAAGGATTCCCGAAGCACGGTGCTCGTCGATGTCATGACCACCCAAGGAGTAAAGACCCAAGTCGAGTGTGTCCTATCGCGAGCCTTCGCTACTCCGAACGAAGCCCTTTCAGAATCTCGGAACCCAGCTCTTTTAGAAGGCCGTTTCGTTGGCCAAATCCCACTCCTCTTAGGCTCGCCACCAAATATCACGATGGTTCCCGAAGACGGCGCCTCGCCAAAAAGCGGACTCGGGAAAATCATTATTCCGACCGAGCCCGACCCTGAAACCGAACTCGATAATGGATCAACTAAATCTAAAGCCGCACTGGCTGTTCTAAGCGTTGTTGGCACGGACCAATTCACCGCCATCTACCAGGACGACTCACGGCCCGATGACTCCAAAATTGCTCTGAACGCTGCCGCAAAACTCTTCTCCGCTGCTAGCCTCGAAATCACCAATCAAGAATATTTAGAACCCGCCGAAATCGCACACGTCGGCAAGAAACTCTTCCTTCGCCTTTCCGATCCAGATCTCGATATTTCGAAAAAGCGAGATATGGCGATAGTGCGAATTATAACCGAAAGCGGTGAGGACGAAACGGTCGAACTAGAGGAAACTCTGACACACAGCGGTGTATTCAGTGGATCATTCCCCCTCCAGGCGAATCCCAAACCGGAGCCCGGAAATTTCGAAGGAAAAATCGAATGTTTCTTCGGCGATCAAATCACCGCGGGATATCTTGATAACGTCATTCAAACTATCGACGGACAACCAATCATCAAACGTATGCTGCCGGTTGCTATTGGCACTGATGGCGTAATGGCTGCTTTTAGTAAGATTTACAAAGATGAAGACTTAGCGATCCAAACTCAATTTCATATCGCCGAGAGCTACTTCGAGCTCTTCAAGAGCCAACGCAAACTCAAACAAGACGCCAAGGCTGAAGCAGCGCTGACCTCAGGGCAACGCGTTCTTCGCGATCTTCAAGACGATTACCCAAATCCCAAATACGCTCCACGTGTCTCCTACCTTCTCGGCCAATTCGCTCAAGAAATGGAGGCTTGGAACGAAGCTATCGCCGCATATGGATCCATTATCAGAAATCACCCCGAGCACAATCTTGCCCCGGATTCACAGTATAAACTTGGTCAATGTCACGAAGAAGCCGGCGAACTCGATGAAGCGCTTGAAGCATATGTGACCTTAGCTGGAACCTATCCAACGAGCCCTCTCATCGCAAATGTCATGCTTCGTATTAACGAACACTTTTACAGTAAAGAGGACTATTCCGTTGCAGCCTCGGTTGGCGAAAAATTCCTGGAGAAATTCCCAAACCATGAATGGACTCCGAAGATGGCGTTCCGCATTGGCCAATGCCATTACAAGCAGGAAAATTTTCTAAAAGGGGGCAAATCATTCGACGCCTTTACTAAGCGTTTTCCTGACCAAGAACTTACCGCCCAAGCACTATTTTGGGCGGGTGAAAGTTATCGAATGGGTCGAGATATCCCCAATGCTTTTCGACGTTACAACCGCTGCCGGTGGGACTTCCCTGAAAGCGACGCGGCCAAGTATTCCCGAGGAAGACTCGCACTCCCGGAACTTCTCTCCCAATTTGAAAAAGAAGCTAATCTAAACGAATAAACATGACTCCAGCCAACCTCGCTGATGCCGGATTTTTTGAATCCGGCGCTCTAAAATTTCTACTTGAAGGCGGACCCTTCATGTGGCCCTTGCTTGCCCTTCTAATCATGGCTATCGCGGTCATCATTGAGCGCTATCGTAGCCTCAAGCTACTCGAAACCGATGCCGGAAGCCTCCGTGAAGAAGTCATCGAACTCTTATCCGAAGACAAAGTTGAAGAGTCTTTAAAACTCTGCGACTCTGCACGCGGACCTGTTCCCGCGATCCTTTCAAACGGTCTTCGTAAATACCTCGTCCTTCGCCGTCTAAACTACGATCAGGCTCAGATGGAACAACAGGTCGTAAAAAGCATGGAAAACTACGGTGTTAATATTGTTGCGGCCCTCGAGCGTCATCTTCCCATTCTCGCCACTATCGCTTCAGTTGCACCCATGCTGGGTTTTCTCGGGACGGTGCAAGGGATGATCGTAGCATTCGGTGATATCGAAGCGAATATTGGTCAACAGAACATCGTGCAAGCTGCGGCATCAGGAATTAGGGTTGCCCTTCTCACCACTGCCTTCGGATTAATCGTAGGTATTCCAGCTTACATTGCTTTCAACTACTTCACCGGACTCATCAATGACTTCGTTCTTCAGGTTGAATCATCTGCCGCTGAGCTCATTGAAGTTGTTTCTCTCCGGCTGACTCTCGACAAGGAAAGCTCATGAAACTGAAACGCGGTAAATTATTGGTCGATCCACCTGCCAGTGCCAGTTCGGATATAGCCTTCATCCTTATTATCTTCTTTCTCGTCTGCGCCGCAGTGCAGCCAGAGACCGGAATCGCACAAATCCTTCCAAAGACTGAGGAGAAAACTGAGAAGCAGGAACAAAGCAAAAATATCGAAGTTTCAATTACACCAAACAGCATCATCCTGAACGGAAGCCCTCTAAAACTTAACGAGTTTCCCCTCAAGCTTAACGCAGCCTTGTCTAAAAAGACGAGAGATGAAGACCGTATCGTCACCGTTAAAAGCGCACCCAATACGCCTTACCCGCTCTGGATTAAAATTTCACAAGTCATCGAACAAGCAGGCGGCATCCTCACTCTCGAAATCGAATCAGATCGGATCATTAACGTCGAATGAAACTTCCCCGAAAAAAACTTACGGCATCCGTTCCTTCCTTCGCGATGGGAGACATCGGCTTCTTATTGCTTATTTTCTTCGTCATACTCGCTCGAGCGCAGGACGACAGTCACGTTCGCTGGCAACCCGCCAAGCTTAAGGAAGTTGAAATGGTCGCCTCCCCGCTAGCAAGCGTCACCATCGATACTGGGTTCAAAAACTACCTAGATGGTAAAGAGATTTCTACCGATGCGCTTCCTGCAGCCCTTTCGCAAATCCTCGGTGATACCCCATCAGGGAAACGCTATGTCTTTCTCAAAGTTCACAAGGAAGCCAAAGCACTACACTTCGAACCCATTATCGCTGCGATCAGTGAAGCCGGTGGCGATCTCGTTCATATCCTTGAACCCGAACAACCTCTACCTTCCCAATGAAAGGAAAATCAAAAAACTCTGGTGAATCTCGCACTTCTATGGCCAGCACCAAGGCCGATCTTCGTGAGCTCAGGGCTAACTCAAGCGCCACCGTTCAGGAGCTACAACTATTTCTTCGTGAACTAAAGGGGAAGAGCCCACCGGAGATGCTGGGAATTGTCGCATCGAGCCAGCTCATCCGAGCCATTATTCATTCGGTTATTTTGGTAATCGTTGCCATCTTTGCCCTAACCGCCATTCCTTATTTTTTGGGAAATAAAGAAACTCCTAACCCTGAGCAGCCGATCGTTACAAATCCAGCACCTCCCGCTCCCGAGCCCAAAGAAGCCAACCCTCCTCCTAACCAAATAAAGCCCGCCGAACCTCTCGCTCCACTTGGGGTTAATGAAAAGAAAACCGCCCCAGCAAATGTCAATCCACTCGAAGACGATGGAGGAAGCTTTCTCAAAGATCTAGAGTGAAACAACTCGATTTCTCGACTCCCATTGTGACGCAACCGCAATGCTCCCTCAACAAAAGATTAAAGATCTCTGCAGCCCAATCTCGTTGACAGGGATTTACGCTGTAATCTGGTGCCTTCTCTGGATCGACGCACATGTTTGGTTTTGGTTGAATCGTTGGCTCGCAGCGATCGGCTTCATATCAGTGCTTCCAGTCTTCTTTTTTTGGGTCCGCCGACACCGCAAGTCTTCCCTCCTCATTCGCCGCGGGGTTCAAAGTGCTTTCTACCTTCCAGTCTGGCAACTCGCTGTTCACCTCCCTCTTCTTAACTTTTCCTACGCGCTCTCGATTACCATTTCACAAATCGGAACAGTCGGAGCCTTCTTTCTTGGACTTGGATGGACTGCTTGGGGAATCGATCACGAAACAAAACGCATCTCCACTAATTCCAACTACAGCCATTCCTGGGATCCTCGTAGACTTTCGGCGTGGTACTTTGGGAAGAAGAGCCACAAACTTCGTCAATCTCTCCTTACCCTCGTTAGCTACACGATCCTCTTCAGTATCGCAGCCTTCATTTTAACCAGACTATCAGGCTGTAGTATTTACGAAGCCCCCCTTGGAGGTGGAGATAGTATTCAACTTAAACAAGTTGTCAAAATTCAGAAGGTGATCAACAAGAAGTTTGTCATCAACCCCTACAGCAGCGTCCTTTTCAATCCTCCTCCCATTGATGACGTCAAACTTGAAGTCCTCGAAATCACGGAACACCTTTATCAAATCGGACAAGGCAAAGGAGATAGCGCGGGATTTTCATCAGGCACAGCTCGAGGAAAGGTCCGCTTTATTCGCCTCAAATATAATGGCGGCGACTGGGAGCAAGATATGGATCGTGGTTCCGATCTTAATTTGCTGACCGAATACGGAGTCCGTACCGGCCATCCAGTTAGCGACCGCCCAGAACCAATGGAAATCGGTCGACTCAAGAGTTTCCCCAAACGAAAGAGTCCTCCTATCGTTTACATGACCGGACAGGAAGGAATCAGCCTCAGTGACATGGAGATTAAAACCATGCGTCGCTATCTACTCGAGCACCACGGCATGCTCTTTGGTGACAACGGAGGAAGCTCTGGGTGGGAAGGCCAATTTGTTTCGATGATGAAAAAGGTTCTTCCACGTGTCGAAACTATTGATGTCTATCTCGACCATCCGATCCATCGAATTCCTTATTCACTTCCACGCCTCCCTATCGTCGCTCCGCATGGACGATCCAACGCACTCGGCTGGGTTGTCGAAGGTCGACTTGTCGCTTATTACCACCCGGGAGATATTGGCGATGCTTGGGCAGACGGTCATTCTGGAGTCAAACGTGAGGTCTGGGAGTCTTCCTATCAACTTGGGGTTAATATTATCTATTACGCGCACACCGAATACAACAAGTGGCTTGAACGAACCAAAAAATAATTATGCCTACCTTTATCCTTACTCTTGTTCTTTTCCTCGGTTCATTCGCGACGGCAGCTCTCTCAACTCTCGAACAAATTGACATTAAAACCTTCGAAAACATGCGGGAGGTCGAACGCTATCAAATCAAAATTGCCGAGAAGCACTTTCTTAAAGGAAGTTTTAAGATCGCCCTCGCCGAATATGAAAAATTCTTAACCCTTTATGAAAAAAGCGTTGCTGCTCCCTACGCACAACTGATGTGGAGTCATACTATGATGAAACTGAAAATGCCAAAAACCGCCTTACGCGATGGCTTTCAATCTGTCATCGACTACTGGCCTAAATCTCCTGAAGCCACGATCGCATCCTATTGTATGGGAGACGCATATCGCACGATGGGTGAAATCAAGGACGCTAAAAAGTCATACCGATTTCTCATCAAGGAATACCCTAGCCATGAACTTGCTATGCGCGCACGGCAAGATCTTCTCCACTATGCACGCTTACATGAGGACATGGAGGAACGCCTCACACTTCTGAGTGAGCTCACTTTCAGGGTAGAACGAACCGAGAAATCGAAAGCTGCCTGCATCAAGGCATGTCACGAGCTCGCTGAATTACACTGCTTTGCACAAAACCTCGACCAAGGAAGAAGAGCCCTAGCCACCACGTATTCTGGAACCAAGCTTTTCGAACAAGTTTACAGCCTCTCCGTCAAAACAATGAAGCATCTCCTTGGAGATCAAAAAACAAGAATTGCAGCATTAAAGCTAGGAGATCAATTAATCATGACACTTAGAAACGAGGCAACCGTCCGCACTGAGTTGGCATCACAATTCTTCTATCAAACAGCAGATTTGAATACAACTCTTGGCCGTCATAGCGAAACTATGAAAATCTATCGCGAGATTGGAGAGCGTTTCGGTATGAATGACAGTCTTCGTGAAACGATGGCGCAATGGTACAAGTCGCGAGACCGAAGGAACGAAGCTCGGAAAATCTATGGCGAATTTGAAGATCAGCTAGCAGGACTCAAAAATCTTGCAGCGATGTCACTCGAGGAGAAAAAAATTGCTGCCGCTATCATAATTTACCGGAAACTCATAAAAATCGACGGAAATAATTCTGTCGAATATCTTCTGAATATTGCCAGTTGTTATGAGAGTAAACCTGACTGGGAAAAAGCGATTGCTTGCTATCGTGAAATCATCAAAATCAATAAAGATAGTTCTGTTAAATATCTTTTGACGATAGCCGGCTGTTATAAGACCCAATCCAACTGGGAAAAGGCGATCGCTTGCTATCGTGAAATCATCGAAATCGACGGAGATAATTCGGGCGAATACCTCTGGTTCATTGCCGGATGTTACGAAACACAATCGGACTGGAAAAAAGCGATCGCCTGCTATCGTCAAATCGATCGATTTC
>Ga0257110_1000382_pt1 | contig 22354 bp, 19 predicted proteins | sample LP_taG_7_FD_190184 | JGI IMG/M metagenome (GOLD analysis project Ga0257110, IMG submission 190184) | Marine microbial communities from Northeast Subartic Pacific Ocean, Canada - LP_J_2015_P26_10m | ecosystem: Environmental > Aquatic > Marine > Oceanic | place: Canada: Northeast Subartic Pacific...
ACTTTAAAAGAGTGCGGCGATCGATTGCGCGCAAGACCGCTGCACGCGGCCCAAGATCTGCATCACAACGGTTAGCGTCATCTAGATATCCTGACACCACGCCACAGTACTGCCCCCCAGACCAGCGGCTTCCACGCTGAGCAGCAACAGGTCCTCAGGGGAATCAATGTCGGTTGCAATGCCCGAGGCTTGCACTGCCTCCCAGGAAGCACCCAAGGTCGTGGCAGCTTCGCAATGACGGTCAAAACTTCGCTCACCAAAAGACAATGCCAACGGCGTATCACGCGGCATCAACAGTGCATTAGTGCCAGTCGCAGTTTGATCAGAGCAGAGGACGACGTCGACGCGTGAGGCCGCTGAAACCACTCTAGTTATGTCAACTCGCTGCAAAAAAGGAAGGTCCCCATGAATCAGCAATACGCTATCGCACTCCGCTTTCGTCAGTGCCGCAGTGAGGACATTGTTGAGGCCCTTCACTGCCAAGGCCGATTCCTGCCAGACACGGAGATTAGGGTCTGCAAACTGTGCCGTTGACCATCCCTCACCGCACACAATCGAGACTTTGTCGATTTCAGGATGTGATCGTAATTGCAATAGCACGTCGTCTGCCATTGCTCTTACCAGTGACTGCCGTGCGACCTCGGAGAGCACACCCGCCAAGCGCCGCTTGGTCGACGATACAGATTTCAGCGGGACGATCGCTTCAATCCCCATCACGACTCACTCGTAAGATCCGCTCGGCAAATTGGCTAGCACGATTTGGGTCACTCATGACCGTGTCGGTCACGACAATGTTGGGATGCGTCAAGCGCGTCGTATCAGCGAGCTCATGGTCTCGCTCGTCCCATACCCACACATCGATCAAATCAGGATAACGATCAGCCATCCATTGCATCCAGCCGGCCGCCGACACTGACAATCCCAGCTCAGACATTATTTTCGCAGCAGGGCCCTTCAATGCTTGCCCTTCCACGATCGGCGAGACAGCAATCACACGCCGAGCTCGCTCTTTCAGCAAGCTCGCCATGCCGGGCAAGTCTAGAATCGGCGCCAGACTCAAAAAAGGATTTGATGGGCCCAACACCACATCGACACCACGACCCACAGCGTCCTCCAGTAGGCTAACCAGCGGCAAGGCGGGTTTCGCCACCTCGATCCCCTCGTATCTAACCGCTAAAAGGTGAGGCTCACATCGATGCTTAACAAAATATTCTTGAAACGCCATCTCTCCATCAGAGGTGATCACGCGTGTTCGCACCCGATCCTCGGTTGCCGGCATGATCGATGCCGCTGATGTCACGCCTAATCGACGCGCCAAAACTGCCGTCACCTCGCAAAGGCTCAGCCCGTCAGCCAACAGCGCTGCGCGAATGAGATGAAGCGCCAGATCTTTGTCCCCTAACTGGAACCAATCGGGGCCCCCTCGTTTGCTGAGCTCGGCAAAAACACCCCAGCTTTCTCCTTCACGACCCCAACCTCGCACCGGGTCAATTTGCTGGGATAATGCATACAGGACGCTATCGGTATCGGGACAGATCGTTAATCCCAGATGCTCAAAATCATCACCCGTATTGGTGACCACGCTGAACCGCTCACCGCCCGTCGCAGCCTGCAACCCAGCCGCTAATCGCGCGCCGCCGCCGCCACCACTTAACAACACTAGCTCGACTTGTTCCTCGTCGCGAATCGATCCATTCGTCATCGAAACAGATCCTGTTCTGCCGGCCGCAATAGCACACTCGTGTTGGCGTGGTCATCGTGGCGCAGATCGCAGCCCTCTACCCATACCGCGGGCAACCCTTGGTTTGTCTCGCCCTGAACCAGTGATGCCGCAGCGGCTAGGGCATCGGCGATCGCCGGTGCCGTCACCTTCATAATTCTACCATCCAGGTCTTTTTCGCCCACTTGATCCCAGACGGGTTCAAAGCCAGCGGTACCGATCGCGAAACCCACTGTGCCCATTCTCCACGGACGACCTAAGCTATCGTTAATTAATACAGGCACCGGTCGATCCAATACCGCCGATAGACGAAGCGACAGGTCACGTGCACTCGCATCAGGATTTTCAGGCCACAGGAGGACAGATTCACTCTGACCCTTTGCACCGACGTTCGACGCATCAATACCGGCATTAGCGAGAATGTGTCCGGTACGATGCTCAGTAATGATTAAGCCTGGCCGTGTGCGAATCACGGAGCGTGACTCCTGCAAGATCAAGGTAACAAGACGAGGGTCTTTTTGGGTCGCTTCCGCCAGCGTCCGCGCCTCAGCGGTGACGACGACATCTTGCAGGTGTACTAGGCGACCTTCCGCTTTAGATACCACCTTCTGCGCAATGACCAACACTGCACCGAATGGCGGCTGATAGCCGCTCTGGCGGGTTGATGTGATGACCAAATCTGCCAGCACATCGCCCGCCTCAACCGCAGGAAAATCAGGCAGGGGGCTAAGGTGTAAAGCGCCCGGCAACACAGCGGTCAATCAATGCCTGTCAAACGCAAGCCAGCGTGGGTTTTATACTGTTTGTTGATGTTGATCAGGATCGACGTCAGCGCCTCTGCTGCCGCGGCATTATTAATCAAGCCCGCGTGAAACCCGCGCATGCCCATCGACTCGATCAGATCAATCACGGTTTGCCGAGCAGGTTTATCGTTACCCGTCACCAATACGTCACAGGGAATTTCCATGTCTGCCTGCAAGTGAGCGGCCGCCACGTTTTGGAAAGCGCTCACCACGTGAACCGCCTCTCCCAGTAGCGCCTGCGCAATCTGCCCTGCACTCCCCTCTGCCGGCAGCTGAACGCGAGCCACTTTGGGGGGTACCAGTGGCACGGTTACATCAACCACGACCTTCCCTTGCACTGCATCACGAATACTCTCAAGCGTCGGCTGATGGGCTCCGAAGGGTACCGTTACGAACACAATATCGCCCTGCTGGGCGGTCGCCATGTTATCAGCGCCCGAAATAGCGGGGTGCGCAATGCCGCGCTCCGCTAACACGGCGGAGACTGCCTCCGCCGATGCGACTGCTTGTTCGGCATTGCGGGACCCGATAATCAACGGATGCCCGGCCTTGGCTAAACGCACCGCTAAGCCACGGCCCAAATCGCCCGTGCCGCCGACGATACCGATCGACGGCTTTGTATTGGATGACATATTCTTTACCTCTATATTTGCGGGAACATTGACAACATTCAGACCGTTGGCGATAGTGGGCGGCGCAACTTGCTGAACACAAGTAAGTTTAACTCAGACTGACTACAATAAGTGAGTCTATTAGACCAAAACGCAAGAAGAAGACAACCATCGGCCGCCCGCAGCGCGGTATGAGTTTACTGGACTCGGGATCTCATAACAGGGACCCGTTGGTAGGGAATTGAAAAGGATAGGAGAACGTTTTATGACCACATCCCACACAGCAGACTATGATGTGATCGCTGTCGGCGCCGGATTCGCGGGCATCTCATTGAGCTACCACCTGCGAGAAGCCGGTTTAAACACAAAAATTTTCGATCGCGCAGACGACATCGGTGGCACGTGGACCTGGAACCGCTATCCCGGTGCCGCAACAGACAGTGAGTCCTACTATTACTGCCTTACCTTCTCTAAGGAAGTGCTGCAAGAATGGTCGTGGACCAAGCGATATTCTGGTTGGGAAGAAACACAGGCGTACCTTAAGTTCGTAATGGATAAATTTTCGTTGTGGCCTTCATTTCAACTCAGCACCGAAGTGGAGAGCGCCGAATTTGATAATGAAACGGGCCTCTGGAACGTTCATACGGGTGACGGTAAAACCCACACTGCAAAGTACTTCATCAGTGCGATGGGTATGATTTCTCAGCCTGTCATTCCGAATATTGCCGGCATGGACAGCTTCAATGGCCCCCTATTCCACTCGTCACGATGGCCCGAAGGGCTCGACGTTAAAGGCAAACGGGTTGGCATCATTGGTGCCGGCGCCACGACGGTACAAATGCTACCTGAGGTCGCAAAAACAGCGGCACAAGTCACTGTTTTTCAACGCACACCCAACTTCGTTTTGCCCGCCATGCAAAAAGACATGACGCCGGAATGGGAAAAAGAAATCAAAGAAAACTACGATGAGATTATCGCCAAGGCACGAAATCATATGTTCGGGATGGCCTTTGAACAACCACCCGGGCGCAACGCGGTCGATACCCCGCCCGAAGAGGTGCAGCGCATCTTCGAAGAACATTGGAATGGCAGTTTCCGGTGGGTATTCGAAACCTTCGACGACCTATTAGGCAGCGCCGAAGCCAATCAAATGGCCTCGGACTTTATTACCAGCAAGATTAAAGACAAAGTGAATGACCCAGAGGTCGCGGAATTACTGACGCCAAAAGGCTATCCATTATTTGCCAAGCGCCCACCGCTTGATCACGGCTATTACGAAGCCTTTAATCGCGACAACGTCACACTCGTTGATATTAAGGACCGCGAGCCGATCACGGCGATCACCGAAACAGGCGTACAAACCACGGAAAACCTCCACGAGTTTGACATCATCGTGTTAGCGACCGGATTCCAAGCCTACACCGGCGCCCTTGAAGCGATCGATATCCGTGGCGTCCACGGGCACACGCTTCGCGAAAAGTGGGAAGACGAATCGAAATCCATCATGGGCGTTTATGCCGCCGATTACCCCAATTTTTTCATGATCACAGGCCCTCAGGCGCCGTTTGCTAACCTGCCCACATCGATCGAGCAAAACGTCGCGTACATCACGGACTGCATCAAGAAAATGGAGGCCGAGGGCTACGACTTATTCGAACCCAGCCAGCAAGCCGAGGACGAGTGGACGGAGCACACCGCAGACATTCACAGCCAGACACTGATGGCGCAGGGCGACAAGGTGAACTCTTGGATGATGGGTGCCAACCTGGAGAAACGGAAGCCACGAGTGCTCGTCTACTTCGGTGGAGCACACGTTTACTACGACAAACTCCGCGAGTCTGCCGACACGGGATTCCCAGAGTTATCGTTTTCTAAAAGCGCCGCATAACTCAAAGCCAAGACTGGCTGCCGTACTCGGCAGCCAGTGCCGCAATCAGCTGTTCAACGTGCTCGCCGGGCAGCCGATTGATGCCGGCGGCCGCCTCACGGCCCCCACCCGTCTCAAATTGCGTGCATATTTTTGATGCGCCATAGCGGTGAGCAAAAGGCGCTCGCACACTGACAAGAAACGCACCATCGCCTTGTTCCGTCAGCACCGCATGCGCCCTGTCGGGGTGCGCGCGAACCAGATCGTTGCTGAAGACACCACTGACCCTGCGAGCCCAAGCTGCATTGGGCAACTGATACAGCGCGTACCCGTCTCCTTCCTCTACCGGCTCCAACGCCGCTGAAGCGGCAAGATCTGCAGCGTAACCATCGCTCAAAATAGAATAACTATGGGAGTCCCTGAAGGCAGTCGGTGTCTCCGCTTGATAAAGCTCGGCATACAATGCGTCAGGATGAAAGTGCAGATCTGCCAGTTCGGCACCATACCCGTTGTAGTTGATGCAACGACCTAGGTGCCGCAGGAAGCTTATTTCGGGCTCCCCCACACCCACTTTTTTCGCCAGGCGCTGCGCCGGCTCATCTAAGTTGTCACCAAACGCACCGACAACGGCCCACTCGACACGTGTGCCGCGCAAATAACCATTGACCAACAATGCCGTGCAAACCTCCGGTGCTTCGCTGATCGTGGTGGTCAGCGCCGGATGTTCGGGCAGATCCCCGGGGTCGTGGTGGTCAAAATACTCAACCGAGGCGCCCTGAGCGAGCAATCTTTGCAAAGCATTCTGATTCTTTGCCAGCGAGATGTCGAGTACCGTCACGTGATCACCCGACGATGCATTCACCCGCTCGAGTAATGCGATATCGCGCTTCACCCCGGTGATACGAAGACTCTCGCGAGGTTGCTGTAAGCGCAACTGTAATAGCGCGCAAATACCATCTGCGTCACCATTGAAAACATCGATCCACATACGCTCGCTCACCTGATACCTGCCAATAAGGCCCAACCCCGCCTTTCGAGTTGTCAGGGTAAATGAAGGACACGGGCCTGCCTACCCAATTACAGTACCCCGGCGCAAACACCCTAGCGGGCTAGCAGAGAAGAATACGGTGATGCCGTATACTCAAAAAAATAATCAACCGAGTGCATCGATATGGAACTGTCACTACAAGGTAAGAAGGCGCTGATCACCGGCGCCGGCGCTGGTATCGGGCTGGCCTGTGCGCAGGCGTTTGTGCGAGCCGGGGCAGATGTCGCGATCTGTGACGTCGACCAAACCCGTTTAGATGAGGCACTCACGATGCTCAGCGCCATCGGGGGTCATCACTACGGGCAACTCTGTGACGTCGCCGACGCCCAGGCGGTCGCCGACTTTTTCGGCCGCAGTCACCAGGCGCTCGGCGGGCTCGATATCGTGCTCAACAATGCCGGCGTTGGTTCACCCCTCGTGCCTTTGGCAGAAACCGACGAAGCAGACTACGACCGATTAATGGGGATCAACCTAAAGGGTGTCTGGCTGTGCATGCGCGAGAGCCTCAAGATCATGACACCAGGCGGCGCCGGACAGATCATCAATATGGCTTCGGCACTCAGCAAAACCACCTTTTCCGGTGCGGGCCTGTATGTCGCCTCTAAATACGCCGTCGGCGGCCTCACTCGGAACACCGCAGTAGAATATGGCGAGTCTGGCATCCGCATTAATGCCATTTGTCCCGGCTTTATCGAAACACCGCTGCTCATCGAGTCCGTGGCGGAAGAAGACCGTGCCGGCCTTGCCGCCGCTAATCCCATGAATCGGCTCGGCACACCCGACGAGGTCGCCAACGCCGCGCTTTGGCTCGCAAGCGATGCCTCCAGTTTCGTCACGGGCATGCTGTTTTCTATTGACGGTGGCTGGACTGCCATCTGAAAGGGATAGGCGCTAACGGATCAACAGTGGACCGTGCCGCTATCCCAGCAGCCTAAAACACAATGAGCGCATCCTAGCGCGTCAGTCTTGGCCAAGCATAGGTTGCGGCTCATGCAACCACCGCCACTTTTTGACACAATCTGCTTTCACTGAGGAATCCGACCATGCCCGTGCTGTCACTAAAGGAAATCGAATCACTGTGCTCTGATGCCCTAAAGCGCGCAGGTGCGAGTGACGCGCAGGCGGCGATCGTGGCAGAAGAAATCGCCGAAGCTGAAGCGGAAGGTATCCGCAACGTCGGCCTGGGTTATCTGCACCTTTACCTCAAACACCTGCGCTGCGGAAAAGTGAATCCTCATGCGCAACCTCACATTGTCAAAACCTCTGACGCCACGACGGTGGTCAATGCCGATTTCGGTTTTTGCCATCACGCTTATCTCATTGCTGAGCAACGGCTGATTGAGACTGCCAAAGCACAAGGAGTTGCGCTGATGTCGATTCACCAATCCTCCTCTGCCGGAGTGCTGGGTTGGTTTGTGCGTCGATTGGCTCAGGAGGGCCTGGTGTCTTTGATGTTCGCAAATAGCTCAAAAGCAGTGGCAGCTCACGGGGGCAAAGTGCCTTTTTTCGGCACCAACCCGTTTGCATTTGGAGCGCCCAGAGGCTCGGACGAACCGCTCGTCATCGATATGGCCACCGCCTCCACCGCACGCGTTAACCTGGTGCGTGCCGCCGCTGAGGGCCGCGACATTGAACCCGGGCATGCCATTGATCCTGAGGGCAACCCCACAACTGACCCAGCAGCCGGACTCAAAGGTGCCCAGCTGCCCGTTGGCGGCCCCAAAGGCTTTGGACTGGGCTTAATGGTCGATATTTTAGGCGGCGTGCTAACCGGCAGTAATTGCTCTTACGAAGCCTCTATGTTCGCGACCACAGAGGGCGGTCCTCCGAATGTAGGCCAAACGATCATCGCTATCGACCCGGCGTTTTATAGCGACGACTTTGTCAGCCACCTCGAGACGATGTGCACCGCATTGACCGATGGCAACGACGTCCGGATTCCTGGAGAGCGGCGAGCGCAAGCTCGGGCGCATCACAGAGACAATGGTGTCGAAGTACCGGAGTCACTGCTCGAACAAATTGAGTCGCTATCGGCTAAACAATGACCTGCGGCACTTGCCCACACTGAGGCAGCACTACCTATTGAAAGAGCATCGCAGTTCAATACCCCAGATCCCCGCACGGTGCCGCTTCCTAGGGGACGCTCGTCGCGGGGTTGTGGCATTTGATGTGACCAACGAGATGCGGGTCAATTTTTGTGGCTATCACCGTGGCAATTTCCAGCAGCACATCACACCTCTGGTTCCATAAAAGCATCTTGCGATGGCAGATTGTCGGTTGAAATCGAGCCATCGATGAAGCCGTCAATCATTTGGTGGAAATGCCGAAGACGCACCTCTTGGTCTCCCAGAATACCACCTTGAAAGCTGTCAGATTGGCAGCCCGCTTGCAGCGTGGGCATGTTCGAGGCGTCCTCTCCTACCACTTTCGAGTACGCTGGGTCGAAACTGTTCTCCAGCACCTTGACGTAATCGATGCCATCGTCATAACGATGCAACTGGTGCTCAGGTCGCTCCGGCGCCTCCATTCCGGGAGGCAGATTGGCAAAAATGAGCAAGTCATAAAAGCAACGCCCTGGGTCACTCGGGTGCGGTCGATAGCGGAAAATGGCGCCGCCGTCGGCGCTCTGCGTAAAGGTCACGCCAGGGAAAAAACTATAGTGATACTGATGGACCAACTGCTCGTCGTTCATCTCGGTGAACGGCAGATGAGACTCACCTTCAATAGATCGCCGATAGTCAATTTCATAACGGTGCATGTCTTTAGCATCGATAGGCTTGCCACCTATTTCGATCGCACTCTTCTGAGCCGCATCTGGATCGGGAGATGGCCCCAGCGCCGCTTCACTCAACATAAAGCGTCGACGTAATTCGGTCCAACTTGAGCGGTCCTCTAGTACCTCACTGACCGTCCGGTTGAAATTCAACATTCGCGAGTGAATGCCATAGAGCTCAATTGGAACATCATGCCCTTCACCAATATTGACCATATTCGGATGCAATTCGGCAAAGTGGTAACTTTCGTTGAAAGCATCCCAAGCATGCTTCCAATTGGCGTTCCATTCAAAGGTTTGGTAGTCGAGAACCGTAGAGTCCTCAAAGTGGTATGTCTCGAGCTGTTCTCCAATGGGCCCTAGGTAATCTCGCAATGAACAGGAGTCGCTGTCCATATTGAACCAGAGCCAGCCCTCCCAAACGTCGATCTTCACCGGTACAAGACCCAGCTCTTCCTCGGGAATTCCCTCGTCGAATTGCCTAAAGAACTGAGGGTCGGCCACCTGCTTTAGCGACCCATCATCATTCCATTTCCAACCGTGGTAAGGGCAGGTAAAGGCGTTAACCACCCCCTCTTCCACCTGGCATAGTCGATTACCGCGATGCCGGCAGACATTGTAGAAACCGCGAATCTGATTATCGCTGCCACGCACGAAGAGGAAAGACTCTTTGCCCAGCTCATGGGTATAAAAAGCGCCTGGCTGATCGAGATCGGACACTTTCATCACGAAGTGCCAGGTTTTTTTCCAAACCTTTTCCCATTCCTGTTGCATGAATTTGTGGGAGAAATAACGGTCTCCCATTATTTTTTCTGTCCCGAGGTCTTTGAGCACTCGCCGAGGAATAAAGGGCGGTGTTTTAAACGCGGTCTTAGCCTTACGATCACGGCTTAGAAAGTCCTCCTCAATATCTGCCATTGCGCTTACTCACTCCTCTGGGACCCAAACTGCTTCACTTTGACCCGATACTGGCAGATTGTAGTATCACAATCTGCCAGTCCGTTAGCGACTTAAAGTGCAAATGAGTGATCAACATACAGGAAAGCTGTTTGGTTTCGTAAACGTAATAGTGATCGACTCGCCAACGGGCAATTTCAAAAATGCCGGTTTATGAGTGACTCAGGTTGAAGAACAAAAAGCAGTGATGGCATCCTCCAGAGCCTCCCATAAATACACCGCCAACGACTGATCGACAAACAGTGAAAAGACGCCAGCTTGCCCCTCCGCGTGGTGCGCAATGATTGACGTGACCCGTGCTACCTGCGTTTGCGCCACACTTCCCTCGGGAAACGCTGCCTGAGAGAGATCGACCCCACAGAGTGTCGCCATCACTTCAGCGCGCGGCGCACCGGCTAGTTGCAGCCATGCATGGCCATGCTGGCAATACAGGGGCCACACTTCAGATGCCAGCGCGTCTCCTTGCATTGCTGAGGCGACCGCTTTTTGCTCCGGTTGCAGCACCCAAAATTCACGATGACTGAGGGACATCACCCATGCGTCACTGTCAGTGGGCACGAGCCGATTCGGCGCATTCGGCACAGGATAAGACTGCTGTACTAAATACGCGCTTGCTCCAGCGCCGCGCACACCGGATCGCTGCTGCAGCGACAAGTCTCTCAGCGCCAGACCGTCAGCGCCCGCAATGGGGTGGCGAGCCCCCAGCGGGCTCGATAGTCCGCTCACAGTAGTTGCCTCTCGGTGTCCGGATCATAAAAAGGCAGTGCCTCTACGCGCGCTTGCACTGCAACCTCGCCCTCAGTCCGCACCCAAATACTGCCTCCGGGCATCGCATCGTCAGGGTGCGCGTAAGCAAGCCCGATGATACGCCCCAGTGTCGGTGACACCTCACAGGAGGTGACATTGCCCACAATATTCCCCTCGCGAATCACAAGATGCCCCTCGAGCGGTTTCGGTGCGGTTATCGCCAGCGAAAAACCAACTAACTGACGCGTTAGGGGCGTCTTCGCTAAGATATCGACCGACCGGCGACCTACAAAGTCAGGCTTGGTGCGGTTCATCGCCCAATCGAGGCCCACTTCGCACGGATGTGTCATGCCATCGGTATCTTGACTCACAATAATGTGGCCCTTTTCTAAACGCAGTAGCCGCTGCGCCTCGACACCGAAGGGGCGAATACCCCAAGGCGCCCCGGCAGTCGCCAGTAACGACCAGAGTTGCTCGGCGAATAAACTGGGGACATGGAGCTCATATCCCAGCTCGCCGACAAAACCGACTCGCATCATACGCACCGGTACTCCGCTGATCTCGCCGACTCGGCAGCCCAAGTACGGAAACCCCTCTGCGCTAAGGTCGACTGATCCGGGCAGCGTCTCCAACACCTTGCGTGACTCAGGACCGGCAATATTGATCGCCGAGAACGCCGCAGTCACATTGGCCACGTCAACTCGCAGACGCCACTGCGCATTCCAACGCAGCATCTCCTGATAAACCCGCTCTACCCCGCCGGTTGTCGCGGTCACGTAAAAGTGATCCTCTGCCAGTCGCGCGGCGACACCGTCATCAATGACGACGCCTTGCTCGCTCACTAAGACGGCATAGCGTGTTCGTCCAACAGGCTGCTTTAGAAAGCCATAGGTATAAAAACGATTCATGAACTCGGCAGCATCGGGGCCGCGCAAATCGATACCACCCAGCGTACTGACATCGATGAGACCAACCTCTTCCCGAACGGCTCGCACCTCTTCGGCAACACGCTGCGCTTTGTCTGCCGGAGCACCGTAATAAGCGGGTCTGCTCCAGAGCCCTGCTGGTATCCATTGCGCACCTAGTTGCTCGTGGTGCACGGCCAGTGCTGTCCGTCGGTGAGGGTGGAATCGGCGCCCCGCTAACAGACCAATCGCTTCGGGCTTGACCGGTGGTCGCGCGGTCGTCACCCCCGTTTCACTGACTGAGCGTCCGGTTGCCCGGGCCACAAGCCGTGCAGTTGGCAGTGCGGAATGACGTCCTTGGGAGGGCCCCATGCCGACGGTTGAATAGCGCTTGACCAGTTGAATATCGCGATATCCCAATCGGGTTGCGTTCACAATATCTTTAACCTGCAGATCTTCGTCAAAATCGATAAAGTCGCGCCCCTTAGGATGAGGGAAAATCGGCCAAGGGTGATTGACTGCGGCATGACAACTAGCCGCTTCGTCGGCCCCCACTGCAAAACCGAGATGCCTTAGTGCCTGACGCGCCGCGTTACGTCCGTCAGCGAGCAATGCACTTAGCGTGTGAACACTATTAACGCTGCCCGCGAGAAACATACCGGTGGGCAGCGCCTCGATGCGAAAATGTGCACTCGCGTCATCGTAATGGAGCTGCGCGCCCGCCTGACAGGCCAACTGATAGGCGGGCATGTAACCCGCACTCATCGCCATCACGCGGCAATCGAGGGTGGCGATTACATCGCCTACCTGCCCTTCTGCGGTCACCGCTCGCACCGAAACCGCCCGTAGTGACTGTGATTTCGGATCGCGATCTGCCGTGTAGACCGTCGCCGAGCAATGCACCGTAATACCGCGACGAGCCGCTTCTTCCGACAGTGCCGCCTCGTCTGGTCCCCGTCGTAAATCGACGATTGCCGCCACCGTCATCCCTGCGTCGTCAGCGGTCAGGGCTGACAACCAAGCTTGATCATTACCCGCCAACACCACCAAGTCGCCCGCGGGGGCTACGCCGTAATGGCAAATAAGCCGATCCAATGCACTGCACAAAATCACGCCGGGCAGATCATTGTTACGGAAGACTACGTGTTGCTCACTGCTCCCCGTCGCTAAAATGCAGCTTTTTGCCCGCACCTTGTAAAGCCGGTCACCTTGAATCACGGGTAGGTAATGATCGGTAAACCAGCCATTACACAGTGCATGCGACAACACACGAATCCGCTCATGAGCCTGCACCGCGGCCACCAGCTGATCAGTAAGCTGGTCTCGTTCAGTCGTTTCAATCGCAAAACGGTGATAGGTGAGTGAACCACCCAGGCAGGGTTGCTCATCCACTAACAAGACGCGAGCGCCGCCTTCCGCCGCTGCCAGCGCCGCACTCATCCCTGCTGGGCCACCACCGACCACGACGACATCACTGAACAAGTATTGTTTATCAGTGTAACCAGGGGTAATGGCCAGATTCGCGACGCCAAGTCCGGCTGCCCACCGAATCAATCGCTCCCAAAACGACCAAATACCCAAAGGCCGAAAGAACGCCTTGTAGTAAAATCCGACCGGTAAGAACCGCCCGAACCAGTCAATAATCACACTGCGGTCTGCCATGAGTGACCCTGAAACGTTTTGTGCCGTGGTGTTGGGAAAATCGCGCACGGGTAATTCATCAGCGAGGCGGTTAGGGGCATCGGGCGTTTGCACCATCGTATTCACGTCGTGCCCTGCCAACGTCAACGGACCGCGAGGACGGTGATATTTAAAAGAACGTGAGACAACCCATTGACCGCTCGCGACAATGGCTGAGGCCACCGTATCCCCGTCGAATGCCGAGAGGTCACGACCATCAAACTGCGCGGACAGTGGCGTATCACGGTCAATACGTTGTCCATATGGTAAGGGCAGTCTGTGGGGCATCAGGAGACCTCGGGGCTGTCTGGCTTCAGCTCAGACATGGACAGCGGCGGCCCACCCTCACCGAACAGCTCGCTAGGGTCGTAGGTCCGCAATACCTCATCACTCTGATTATGGCGCTCAGCAATAAACCAATAACTACTCGGTGCATGCATCCACCATTCCCGGACCACACCGATATGAGAATGCTCATAAAAAACGTAGTGCGCCCATTGCTTATCGGTCGCCTGGGCAGGATCCGGCATTTCCTTAACCTGCCCACCATAGATAAATTCTGCGATGTTACGGGGGCCGTTGAGAGGACATGAGAGTATTTTCATAACAAGGCCCTAGTGACTCGCCGCCGTCGCACCCATCTCATTGACCTGACGAAAGGCGTCGAAACGATCAAGACTAAAGGGGGCGATGAGCTCCGGCACTTTGCCGCCCGACGCAATCAATTGAGCCATAGTGACACCGCTAATGGGCGTCGCCTTAAAGCCCCACGTGCCCCAGCCCGCGTCCACATAGTAATTCTCAATCGGGCTCAACCCCATAATCGGACTGTAATCACTGGTCATATCCGTGATACCCGCCCACTGTCGCATCAGCCGCATCTCGCTCATAAAAGGGAACATCTCGACGGCGGAGGCCATCAAGCTTTCTTTTAGGTCAAGAGTGGAGCGAGTACCGTATAACGGATAAGGATCAGAGCCACCACCAAACACGATTTCTCCACGACTGGTTTGTTGCACGTAACAATGCAGCGCTGAGGAGCTCACCAACGGATTGAGAAAGGGCTTGACCGGCTGCGTGACCATCGCCTGCAACGGGTAGGCCACAATGGGCATTTGAAAACCGGCTAATTGTGCGAGCGCTGCACTATGGCCCGCCACCGCCTGCACAACGCAACCTGCAGACACTCGGCCCCGGTTCGTCTGAACCCCTGTCACCCGTCCAGCCTCTACCTCAATACCGGTCACTTCTGTGAGCTGATGTAACTCGACACCCCGCTGGGTAGCCCCCTTGGCATAACCCCACGCCACCGCATCGTGACGCGCAGTCGCGCCATCTTGATGCCACAATCCCGCCAGTACCGGCAGTCCCGCCGGACTCAAATTAAGCGTCGGTACCAGCTCGCTGATATCGACCGGATCAATGAGCTCTGTGCGTCCACCAAAATGTTTATTGACCTCTGCTCGCTGTCGAAACGCGCGCACCGTCGCGTCGGTATGCGCCAGCGTCAGCTGGCCCCGCTGCGAATACATGATGTTAAAGTCAAACTCATTGGAGAGCCGCTCGAACAACCTCACCGACTCGGTGTAAAAACGCACGCCCTGAGGGGTCAAATAGTTGGAGCGGATCACTGCCGTATTGCGTGCCGTATTGCCACCGCCCAAATAAGCTTTCTCGAGCACCGCCACATTGGTGATGCCATGGTGCTTGGCAAGATAATACGCCGTTGCGACACCGTGTCCGCCGCCTCCGATAATGACCACATCATAGGTCGGTTTTAACGCAGACGGCTGAGGCAAATCTGGCGATTGCTCAAAGGGGTAGTCTTTATTGAGACCAAACTTTAGTAATGAAAACGGCATGTCCGCCCGCCTCTGCTATCCATTACGACACACTGCGTCGCCATTAGGCTCATCAGCGACCACTGGCCGCTCAAGCCACTGGCGTCAACGTCAACAAAACATATTGGAGGTAATAAGCGCATCAATCCGCCGGGCCCGCACCCGCACGCGAGGTCGAAGAGGCTTCAACCAAGGTATGCCCCGCCAATGTTTTTAATTGCTGCCACACCTCCGGCAGCACCAAGATACCCTCCTCTAACGCTTGGCGATGCGCGGCCAGCAAGTCCGACTCATCGTGTCGGGCTAGCAAGGCGTACTCATGCTCAGACCGCATGGTGGGTAATAAATCAACATGATTTGCCATCATAATCGTGATGCCATCGTTTGCCTCATTTTCTTCCGGTGCCTCATCGAGCTGGTATACCCGAATGATCGGCACGTTTGAGCGGGCTCGGAACCCAACGACTTGCTCCGTTAACGGCGATTGTGCATGACGCCAAAACGCCGTGACATTCATGCCCCTGTCAGCCAATCGGCAGACATACCCCATGATCAATTGGCGCTGTCGACAATGTCGAATCTTGATCACCGACAGCCCTCTTGCCCGCGCCTTAGCAAAAGCCAACTCCATGGCCAGATTGCCAGACGCCAACACGCTTAAGTGCTGTCCGTTAACCACCGCCAAATCAGCGTCTTCATACAAAATTTCTGGTCGAGCTTGTGACGCCGACGCTTTCACGCACTCTAGTCCTTCACTGAGCGCCGTCAAACCATCGAGACCATGGCTTTGCATCCAAGCGACCATATCAGCGGCATCTTCGGCGTGACTCTCGGTAAAGCCCATACCTAAAAACGCTTTTCGGCACACCGCTTGCAGCTCGTTGAGGGACACTTTCATCAACGCGGTTCCAGCCCCCGCTGCTGCTTGGGCGCAATCGGGAAGCTCCAATCGTCGAATAACGCGGGATCAGCGTCAGCGTCGTCAAAATCACTGAGCACCGGCGCACCTTGAAAAAAGGTGACACGCACCCATCGATCACCGCGTGGGTCAAAACGGTGCGCCCCCAAGAAAGACAGCTTGGTTCTGAGCAGGTGCATCGGCTTCATATCACGGTGCCAAAGGTTCGCCCTTATTTCGCCAAAAGCGGTAGCCACCATCGTCTGGATCCGGCGCACCGCTTTCATATGCTCTGGATGCGCGAGTAATAAATCAATCGTCAAGGCTCGCGGGTGATCAACCAAAAAATCAGTGATCGCGTGGTAAACCCGCTGCGCCCGCGGCGCAATCGCCAGCGCCAGTTCTTTTTCTTCACCGGCCTCCTCGCCCCGAACTCCCAAGCGCGGCTCTTCCTTCTCTGCTGACTGATACCAAAACCAATACCGGGCTTCTGCTGCCTCAAAGTCTGCCTCGATCGCCCAATCAAAGTGGGTTTCTAATAACTGCTTTAATTGCACCAGCGGCATATCTGGCGTGAGATCCAACTTCTCCTCAACACTCATCAATTCTTCCAAGGCATCCACTTCGTCGGGGTAACACTCGATGAGCAGCGTATTAATCAGCTCTTGCGTCTCCAGTGAGAGCGAGGTTTCCGCCCAGTCCATCAGCTGTCGCCACAAGGACGGCTCTAGCGGGACTTGCTCTAGCCACGCGACAATTTGGTCGAGTTCCTCGTAGACCACGGTATTGCGCCCTGACTGAGCACTATCCTCGACTCGCATCTCAGCAAAATACGCCATCGCCCGGCGACATAACCTCACCATATGGATGCGGTGCCCTTCCAGCGGCGACTGACCGCTCGCCACTGCCAGCGCCTGCTCTCTTGCATAGACCCAATGATTGATCAGCTGAGGATGATTAATCAGAAAGGGCGCCATGCCCAGCCCGGTTGAGTTACCAATGCCGAGATAACGCCGGAAATCTAAATCCAACTCGACCGCTACTGCAGCATTCTTGTGACGAGCGATGTGCTCAACCTGCGCCACAGAGAACTCACGTAAAACATAAACCGCCGTCATTTGGGGAGAAAACGGCTGATAAAAATCGGCGCCCGTGCGCAGACGATCATAATCGGCGATACCAAACTTACCATTACCGTACACCGCGGTCGTTCGATAGAGATAACCGGCCTCTAACAAACAAGCCACGTCGGGCTGTTCGCCTGCGCACAGCGCAGCCACAAAGGCATCAAAGTTCCGCACACTGCGATTGGCTCTGGACAAAACCAGCAATCGAGGGTGCTGACGTCCCGCCTCTTGCAGAGGCATATTTGCCTCCAGCGAGGCCATCAGCGCGTCGTCTACCTCACCCTCTACCAATCCAAACGTCAGATCCCAGGTGTCGGCAATCACCCGATCGGTCCGCTGCTCATCAGCAATATGTCTCGAAAAAACGACGATGTGATAGCGTTTTGCTGCGGTTTCTAGCAGATAAATGGCGGACCCATAACCGCCCTCATCAAGATCAAAAGCAACGCAGCTAATCTGCCAACGCGACTGATACATCAGCCGCGTTAAACGCCGCGCAAAACTTAACCTCGTGGGAGAAAATGATCCAAGCCGCTCAAGCTCCATCACCACTGCCGCCGGTCTTAGCGACAAGGTTGTATCCGTGACTGGTCCCGAACTTAAGGTCATATCTCTGCGTCGATCTCGGCGGACTCAGCTGCTGGCTGCGCAACACGAGTCAATAAATCAACCCAGTTCCCCCCCATAATCAAGCCCAGCTCTTCGTCAGAAAAACCCTTGGTTTTGAGCGCGTCCACAATCTGCGGAAAGTCGCGGTTATCACCAAACCAGGCGAGCGATTCAGGCCATCCTGCGTCTTGGGATGAACCCTCGCCATAATCCATGACCTTTGACCATCGCCCGGTTCGCATCCACTCCAGCACCGACTGCGGCTGCGACTGACAGAGATCCGATCCAAAACCGATGCGATTCACACCCATTCGATCAGCGGTCCAAGCCACCATGTCGGCAAAGTTTTCCAACGAGCATTGCGGCCCGTCCTTCAGGTGAAAGGGATATAGAGAAAATCCGAGTAATCCTTCATTGGCCGCAATCGCATCCAACACCTTATTAGACTTATTGCGCAATGCAGGGTGAAAGTGACTGGGGTTAGCGTGTGAAATGATGACGGGCTGAGCAGAGCAATCGACGGCTTCCAAGGTCGATCGCTCTGCGCTGTGAGACATGTCGACGACCATCCCCACGCGATTCATCTCAGCGATCACCTGTTTGCCAAATCGCGTGAGGCCGCTGTCTTCTTCCTCGTAACAACCGCAGGCTAGCAAGCTTTGATTGTTATAAGTGAGCTGCATAATCATCAGCCCAAGCCGGCGCATCACCTCGACCAGCCGAATTTCATCTTCGATAGGCGAGCAATTCTGGGCCCCAAAAATGATACCCACACGCCCTTCGGCTTTCGCCTTCGCGATATCGGCGGGCTGGTAGACGGGACGGATCAGATCTGGGTAACTCTCAAAACGCTGATTCCACTCTCCCAATCGAGTGAGCGTTTCACGCGTATTTTCGTGGTATGCAATGGTGACATGGACCGCATCGAGCCCGCCTTCACGCATCTGCTCGAAGATTTCTCGAGACCAAGCGGAGTACTGTAGACCGTCAATTACTAGCCACTCTGGATTCACTGAGATCTCCCAGGCTACGCTTGTAAGTACGAGGTCTTCACGGTGGTATAGAACTCGCGAGCATATTGACCTTGCTCACGCGGACCGAAGCTTGATGCCTTACGACCGCCGAACGGAACATGGTAGTCCGTGCCCGCGGTAGGCAGATTCACCATGACGCAACCGCTGACGGCTCGCTTTTTAAAGTCCGACGCTGTCGCTAGCGACTGGGTAATGATGCCAGCGGTTAAACCAAAGTCCGTATCATTGAGGATTTCGAGCGCATGCTCGTAGTCCCGAGCGCGAATAACACAGGCGATCGGCGCAAATAATTCCTCCCGGTTGATGGCCATCGCATTATCAGTGTCAACAAAAAGTGCGGGCGACATGTAATACCCCGGCGAGCTAAGCTCCAAGCGTTCGCCGCCCAACAGCAAGGTTGCACCCTCCTCAACGCCCCGCTTCACCCAGGCCAAATTTTCGAGTAGCTGCGCTTCAGAGGCGACCGGCCCCATGTCAACACCCTCTTCGAGTGCGTGCCCAACACGAACCGTTGCGAGTTTCGCCAGCAGTTTTTCGACAAAGGCATCGTGCACACTATCGTCAACAATCAGACGCGACGAGGCAGTGCATTTTTGCCCGGTGCCACCATAGGCACCCGCAAAGGCGGCATTCACCGCAACCTCTAAATCGGCATCTGCCGCAATAATGAGCGCATTTTTCGAGCCCATCTCTAGCTGACACTTGACCAGGTTAGCCGCTGTCGCGGTTGCCACCTGACGGCCCACCGGAAGTGAACCGGTAAAGGTCACTGCATGGATCTGATCGCTATTGATAATGTGATTACCAACGGTCCCGCCACCCCCCATCAGCAAGTTGAAGGTTCCTGGGGGCAACGCTGACTGACGCGCAATGATTTCCGTCAGGGCCCAGGCGCTGGCTGGCACGAGGTTGGCCGGCTTAAAAATCACGGCGTTCCCGAAGGCCAAGGCTGGTGCGATTTTCCAAACCGCGGTGGCCATCGGGAAATTCCAAGGACTGATCACAACCACTACCCCAACCGGCTCACGTCGAGTCTCGATCTCAATGCCGGGTCGCACCGAATCCACTCGGTCATCAATTTGGCGATGCACCTCGGCCGCGAAGTAGTGAAAGAATTGCCCGGAGCGAACGACCTCTCCCACGCCCTCGGCACGGGTCTTACCCTCCTCCCTTGCGAGTAGCTCACCGAGTTCAGCGCTGCGATCGATCAGTTCGGTGCCGATGGCCATCAACATCTGATAGCGGGTTTCCATAGGAGACTGGCCCCATTCTTTTGCCGCACGATTGGCACTGGCGATCGCGTGATCAGCCAGTGCAGGCGTTGCCTGCGCATAGCGACCTACTGATTCAGCGGTGTCAGAGGGGTTGATATTCTCAATGGAATCGTCTGTTTCGACCCACTCTCCGTCAATGTATAAAGCGCGCGTAACCGACATCGTCTATTCCCTTAAAACCCTATAAACAAAGTGCGATGCTAAACCCTGTTTATTAAAAATGATACGCAATGAGCTACTCATCAAGGGGTACTTTTGCTCAAAACCTTGACAGTCATTCGAAGGTCGCGGAGGGCACCATCAGCACATCAATTTCGCGCACTGATTACGACATATCGGTGCCCAAAAGAGACCTAGAATCGAGTGCTCGTCACCGAGTCGACTTTACGCTCGGGCATGCACCTCGATTCTCAAGCCCGCAGGAGAGTGCAATCGTACTGATTCGCTCGACTGAATCAGCCGACCCGAAAGCCTAGAGCGTTGAAAGGGGACATTGAGCTGCGCCAAGTGGTCTACCCAATCGGCCATATCCTCCACCCACCAGTTGAGGTGCGTGACACCCCTGGCCCCGGGTATCGCTCGGGGATAACGATTGGTGCCCTGAGTGCCTTGATAGGTCACGAGCTCTACCTCACCCAAGGACTGCCCAATTTGGGCCCAAATACTGACCTCCAAAGCACAATCTGCAGGAAGCCCGATCATCTGTTCGATCTCGGGTCCGGCCAATATATTATCGTGGGCTAAAGAAAGGCCCATCACATCTCGATAAAATGCTTTCTCCGCTGCCGGGTCACTCACGATACAGACCAAAGGACCGACCCCATAAAAACCTGAGCTAGTTGGCAGCGCATCGCCACCCATAATCTGTAGCAGCACAATATTGATGTCATCATGTCCCGCCAAATGGATCTCGCGGAAATGAACCCCATCCGGTGATACCGCCTCGCTATAGCGATCATTGCGAAATCGGACACCGCGAGCCTCCAACTCCGCCATCCGACGCGGTAGATCGTCTACATAAATATCCAGATTCTTCGGACACAGATCGAACACCGCTGCAGCCTGGCGTACTGTCTCAGCAGCCGTGTCGTACTCCACCAAATGAATGGCGCCACAGGCAGTTCCGGGCGATTGCAACATTGCTTGCCGACAAATGAGACGGTCCGTTAACTGCCAATGCTCCCGCAGACCCAGATCATCGCCCTCGATTCGATCAGTGCACTCGAAACCCAAGCTGTCGACCCAGAAGGCACAGGCAGCGGCCAAATCGTTCGTGCCAATCGAGACCCAGCTCCAAGCAGTTAGCACGGCAGACGCCCCAGGCGACGATGCTGAGCCGCGAGCGCCCTGCTGCTCTGTAAGGCTACGGCGCAACAGAAAATCCTGCTGAGACCGCTACTCACGGCTCTGCTCGAGACATGGGATAACGCGCATCAACCTGCAACAGCAAATCATCGACCAACATCCCGACGTAATAGTCCGACGACTGTCGCTTGGCCTCCTGCAGGTAAGCACGCAAATCCGCGGCCACGATAGCGGAACCACATTCCGCAAAGTCGCCACGCAGGCTATGCCTCGGCAGCGCCACCAAAGCGGCAAGGCGTCGGTAATGCGCTGCACGTTGCCACAGTTCATAGGTCTGACAAATATCAGGCTCGATAGTGCGACCCGTGGCATACAAATAACCAATCACGAAGAGTGACTGGGGGTAATCAGCCTCCAGCGCCTTTAGTCGATATGGCATCGCACGCTCACCCTGCCCCGAATAACCATAAGCCCGTCCCAGCTGATAATTGAGTCTCGGATTGTCTGGGTCGCTGCTCACGGCGTCGTGACAAGCTTCGATAGCAGCCGGTTTGTCCATTGTTGCGCTACCCACCGCGGGCGCGACATGCCCGGGGTCACGACCATGCGCTGCGAGCCGATCACACAACGTCACCGTCTGAGAAAACCGATCATAATCGTAATCCGCAAAGTCGACTGCTGTTGCGGCCAACGGCCACAACAGCAAAATCAACAGTGATGTGTAGCGATGCAAGGCTCGTCTCCTCTTTCTAACCAATCGATGCGCCTCTAATGGCAAACCTAAAAGCCTTTCACTCCGTCACTTGCGGAGTTTGATCAAGATTTTCCGCACGAGACGACGTCTTACAGACCCTATTGAGAATGCGGTAAGCGCCACTTTTTATCAAGGATCGCCAGCGCAACCGATGAGCCAAGTCCGAAATCTCGCAACCTCGCTATTTTTCCCTCAACACGTCGCTCAATAAGCCGCCACTTGGGCCCGTGTTAAAGTAATATTAATGGCACCGTCGCGCTATGATTGCCTTGGCATAAATTGAGACATCAGACATGAGTGAAGCGTTCGTCACCACAACTCAAGAAGAGAGCTTGCTCTGGCTAACCTTGAACCGCCCAGATAAGCGCAACCCGCTCTCCAGCGACATGATCGCGGCGCTA